>QWCE01000057.1_pt1 | contig 187787 bp, 174 predicted proteins | sample 1972531 | NCBI WGS metagenome assembly QWCE01 (sample SAMN09866716, study PRJNA288562) | Human gut metagenome isolate term4_stool, whole genome shotgun sequencing... | reverse complement strand
GTTTGTATGGATACCAAGATTTGCATACAAAATAACAAGCGGATATCACGGAAGTCCAGAAGGTGGAATGGATGTCAAATTCTTAATAGGAAGAACAGACAAAACAGAAGATGGAGCAAAAGTAGTAGAGTACAATGCAACAACAACAAGTAATTATTCAAAATTCCCAGATGGATATGTAGTACATCCAGCATTTAAAGATGGAAGTAGTACAGGATATAGCAGTGGTGAATGGAAATCAGAAGTATTAGGGATTTGGGTTGCAAAATTCCAAGCAGGAATAAAAACAACAGATAAAGATACAAGTGCAAAAGTTTCTTCTGTAAGTAATTATTATTATCCAGTATTTAAAGGAAGAAAATTTGGATATAACTATGTAAGTGAATCACAATGTTATGATTTATCATTAGCATTGGATGATACATCAAATCCATATGGATTAACAAGTTCTGCCAATAGCCATTTAATGAAAAGTAGTGAATGGGGAGCAGCAGCATATTTGTCAATGAGTCAATATGGATATTCAAAAGGAACAATAAATACATTTACTGAAAAGGCAAGAAATAATTTGGATATAAATGCACATCAGTTTCAGCAACTTTAACAGATACAGTTGGAACAGATAGTAGTTTAGTAAGTACTGCTTGGACTGTAGTAGATAGTGGAAAAGATTCAGGAGCAGGAACAAAATCAAGTACAACAGGAAATATATATGGAGTATTTGATATGAGCTGTGGATTAGCAGAATATACAGCAGCATATGTAAATAATTTGTCTGGTACAAATTGGGGAAGCAAATTTGCAACAGGAACATCAACACATTTAGCAACAGCCTATCCTAATAAATCAACTACAAATATAGATTTTAATAGTGCATATAAAGCAAAGGAATTTTGTCCAATATATGGAGATGCAATATGGGAAACAACTAAAAATGTAGGAACAGGATTAGCTTGGTTGGGAGATACACAAGAAGATGATACTCAAACTTACGCAGAGGTGTTCGTCTCTCGCGGAGGCAGTTGGGCGCATGGTTGTTACGGTTTGTGTGGATTGTATGACGCTAATGGCATTGAGTACTCTAATTGTGGCTTTCGTAGCGTGCTAGTTGTCGAGTAATCTTTTGAACTTCCATTGTACAATAATTAATAAATTCCAAAATGGTGTAGAACCCAAAAATTCTACACCATCAATTTTTTTACCAAAAACCCCACACAAAACTATTGAAATTTTTCAAAATATAATATAGAATATAACCGAAAAAAACAAAACAGGTGATAATTTATGAGAAGAAAAACCAGAACAAAAGTAAAAAAAGGATTAATAATATCTGGAATCACAATTGGTGTAATACTACTAATAATAGGAATAATAATAGCAATAAAACTACACCAACAGCCAGAAATATCTTATGATGATGGGATAACCTGCAAAAACTACTTCAAACAAATAACAATAAACCTATCAAACAAAGAAGTAAAAAGAGACAATATAGAAACATCACTAAAAAAAGAATTCAACCTATCAGATGAAGAAGAAAACCTAGCCTTTAGCTCAATGGATGAAATGAGAAAACTACTATCAAATTCAGTATTTGATATATCAGAAAATGGACAAACATTCACCATAAAAAATTTGTATCAAACAAAAAGCATAATAGTAAAATCAAAAAACGTAAAAGAAACAGTAGACAGAGAAGAAGTAACACAAATTTCGGAAAATTTATACGTACTTAGTTTTTACTCAGAAAAGCTAACAAAAGCAATGTACAACTATTACAAAGACAAAGATTACATAGAAAAAATTTACTATGATGATGTAACAATAAACAAGCAAATTAACGATATATCGCAAACTATGTATGGTGGAACAGAAGTAGACCTAAATAATCACCATTCACTTGGTGCGACCGTTATGGGGCTGGACAACTATAATAATATAATAAACGAAAATGGAAATCCGAAAGATATAGTAATAGGAACAATTGGATATGGAATAAATTATCAAAATGAATTTTTCAATGAAAGAATAAGTGATAATTATTATAATTTTGTATTAAATAACAAAGATATTTCCGAAACAATTGCGCAAGGAAGCAGGATTGCAGAAGTTTTGGTGGATTCAACTACTAATAATGTAAAAATAATGCCATTAGTTACAGTAACAGAAGAGGGGTATACATCAACATCAAGTATTTTAAAAGCAATAGCTTATGCTGCCAAAAATTCAGATGTAATTTGTTATGAGCTAATAAATACACAAAGTGAACCAATAGATTTAGCGTTGGAAAGCTGTTTTAAGGAAAACGTTCCTGTTAGTTGCGTGTCATCAAATAGTCAATATGAAACATCTACTGAAAATAGCGAAAAGGAGGAAAATTCAAAAGAGGGAGATTATCCAGCAAATCACGGAATGACAATTGCGGTATCTTCTTTAGATAGAGAAATGAATTTAGCTGATTACTCGGGAAAGGGAGATTACATAGATTTTTCGGCACCAAGCACAGATGTTGAGGAAATATTTAGTAATAGTGCAAATATTTCAAGATGGTCAGGTGCACAATATTCTAATGCTCAAATTGCGGCGACTATTGCATTAATTAAGACATATAGTAAAGATGCTACAATCTTAGATGTATATAACTTTTTAAGAAATTTTAGCGAGGATTTAGGTGACGAAGGAAAAGATGAACTTTATGGATATGGATGTCCTAAATTTCAAAATTTAACAATTGGAGATATTGATAAAACATCACCAGAATTTAAGGAAGTTACATTTGAAAATGATACTTGGGAAGTAGTAAAACAAGTAAAAATTGTTGCAAATGACAATATAAGAATGAAAGATTGGGCAATAACAAAAAATGAAAATGGCCCTGATGATAAAGAGTGGAATGTAATGCAAGCAGTAACGCCTGATTTAGATGTATCATCAACACTTACAGAAAATGGAAAATATTATATATGGATAAGAGATATTGCAGGAAATACAGCAACTAAAGAAATTCAAATTGATAAGATTGATAATACTCCACCAGAAATTGCATACACAATAAACAAAGATACATTAGCGTCAGGCTATGTAACAATAACTGTAACTGCTGAGGACAGTCAATCTGGATTATATGATAGTCCATTTAGTTGGGACAAAATAACTTGGTCTCAGGAAAATAGCACAAGAACAATTAAGGAAAACGGAAGATATAAAGTTTATGCAGAAGATAATTTAGGAAATATTTCAGAAAAAGAAATATTGGTAGATTGCTTCCCACAAGCAGGAACATTTGAGCTTAAAGATGGAAACATAATAACAAATATGAAGGTATCTGCAAATTGGATTGGAAATACGAATAATGATGTGGAAATAGAATTAAATAAAGATTTAGATATAGCAGGATGGCAAATAACAACAGATGAAAATACACCAAGTGAATTTGTTGCGGTTGAGGGAGCAAATGTTATTATAGAAAACCAAGAAAACAACAATAATAATAGTAGTAACAATACGAGTTTGCCAAATAATGTTGTAATAGATGGAAATGTACAAGCAAGCAATACAACAGCACAAGAAAACACACAACCTCAAATTCAGGTAATACCAAGAACAGAGCCTATTGTACTTCATACTACATTAGATATAGATAAAACATACTATTTCTGGACAAAAGATAGTTATGGGAATACAGCATATCAAGCATTTGTAATACATAAAGCGGTTATATAGTGAAAGGAGAAAAAAATGTCATTTATAGAAGAAATAAAAAATAGAGCAAAAGAGGATAAAAAAACAATAATTTTACCAGAAGCAGAAGATAAAAGAGTATTAGAAGCTGCAAGTAAGGTAATAAAACAAGAATTTGCAAAAGTTATCCTTTTAGGGGACGAGGAGAAAATAAAAGAAGATAGCTCAAAAAATAAAATTGATTTAGATGGAGTGGATATTATAAATCCACTTACATCTGACAAAAAAGAAGAATACAAACAAAAATTATATGAGCTTAGAAAAAATAAAGGAATGACTTTAGAACAAGCAGAAGAATTATTAAAAGAGCCAATATATTTTGGAATGATGATGCTAAAAGATGAAAATTCAAAAGCAGATGGTTTAGTATCAGGAGCAGCTCATTCAACAGCAAATACTTTAAGACCAGCACTTCAAATATTAAAAACAAAACCAGGAACAAAGCTTGTATCAGCATTTTTCGTAATGTGTGTACCAGATTGTGAATATGGAGAAAATGGAACATTCATATTTGGTGATAGTGGATTAAATCAAAATCCAACAGCAGACGAATTATCAGAAATTGCAATATCATCATCAAAAAGTTTTGAGCAACTGGTTAGAAAAGAAGCAAAAGTAGCAATGCTTTCATATTCTACAAAAGGAAGTGCAAAATCTTTATTAACAGAAAAAGTAATAGAAGCAACAAAATTAGTAAAAGAAAAGGAAACTAATTTAATGGTAGATGGAGAACTTCAATTAGATGCTGCAATAGTACCAGAAATAGCAGCTTCTAAAGCTCCAGATAGTCCATTAAAAGGAGAGGCAAATGTACTTATATTCCCAGACTTAGATGCCGGAAATATTGGATACAAATTAGTTCAAAGATTAGCAAAAGCTGAAGCTTATGGACCACTTTGCCAAGGTATTGCAAAACCTGTTAATGATTTATCTCGTGGATGCTCTGCAGATGACATTGTTGGGGTTGTTGCTATAACTGCGGTTCAGGCACAGGAGTAATTCGTGGTAGCAAGACTTGGTGCGACTCATTGTGACTCATTGCGACCCATTGGGACCGGTTCTTTTTGGGTCCAAATTTGTAAAAAAATTTAAATGGTAAAAATGGACTCAAAAAGAACCGGTCCCAATGAGTCGCAATGAGTCACACCACAAAAAAGAAAAGAGGTGTAATATGAAAATACTAGTTATAAACGCAGGAAGCTCGTCACTAAAATATCAAGTAATAGATATGGAAAACGACAAAATGCTAGTAAAAGGAAATTTCGAAAGAATAGGCCAAGCAGGTTCATTTTTAACACACAAAGTAAATGGAGTAAAACGTAGATTTGAACACGATGTAAGAAATCACGAAGAGGCAATCCAGTTTATATTATCAAGAATATTAAATAGACACTATGGAGTTATAAAAAGCCTAGACGAACTTGCTGGAATAGGACATAGAGTAGTACATGGTGGAGAAAAATTTAAGTCACCAGTTATAATTACAGAAGAGGTTATAGAAGAAATAGAAAAATGCTCTGATTTAGCACCACTTCATAATCCAAATGCAATTGCAGGAATAAGAGCTTGTCAAAAGGTAGTGCCAAATATGAAGATGGTTGCAGTATTTGATACAGCATTTCATCAAACAATTCCAAAGGAAAAATATATTTATCCAATTCCATATAAATATTATGAAAAATATGGTATAAGAAAATATGGATTCCACGGAATATCACACGAATATGTTGCAAACCGTGTAGCACAATTAATGAGCCAAGACATAAAAGATCTAAAAATAATAAGTTGTCATTTAGGTCAAGGGGCAAGTTTATGTGCTATAAAGGACGGCAAATCTCAAGAAACAACAATGGGATTAACACCACTAGGTGGAATTCCAATGGGCTCAAGAAGTGGAGATTTAGACCCATCTGTTATAACATATTTAATAAAAAAGTCAGAAAAACCGACAGTTGGAGTGAGAGAACTTGCAAAAACTGATCATGAAGAATTAACTGCCGAGGAAGTAGAAGAAATTCTTAACAAAAAATCCGGAGTTTATGGAATATCAAGAATATCTTTAGACTTTAGAGATATAGAGTTAGATAGCCTATCAGGAGGACATCATGCAAAACTTGCATTAGATGTGTTTGATTATAGAGTTGCTCAGGAAATTGCAAAATGTGCAGTTGCAATTGGCGGAGTTGATGTAATAACATTTGAAGCAGGTGTTGGAGAAAAAGGCACGCTTGATAGAAAACATATCTGTGAATATCTAAGCGTTTTGGGAGTTGATTTAGATTTAGAAGCAAATGAAGAAACTAAAGGCGAGGAAAGAGAAATATCTAAAGCTTCTTCTAAGGTTAAGGTTTGGGTTGTACCTACAAATGAGGAATTGATGATTGCGAAAGAAACTTATGAATTAGTAAAATAAAATGGACACATTTGGACTCATTTGGACCGGTTCTTTTTGGGCCGAATGTCCCAAAAAGAACCGGTCCAAATGTGCCAATGAAAGTAAAGAAAGGAAGATTAAAAAATGAAAATATTAGTATTAAACTGTGGTAGTTCATCACTAAAGTATCAATTAATTAACATGGAAACAGATGAGGTATTAGCATCTGGAAAATATGAAAGAATAGGAGAAAAAGAAGCATTTATAACACATAAAGCATGTGGAAAAAAAGTAAGAATAGACCATGTAGCAATGGACCATACAGAAGCAATAGACTTTACATTAAAACAATTAACAAATCCAGAATACAAAGTAATAGATAGCTTAGACGAAGTAAGTGCAATTGGACATAGATTAGTACATGGTGGAGAAAAAATTGCAGAATCAGTTGTAATAGATGAAAATGTTATAGAAGTTCTAAAAGAATGCACAGATTTAGCACCACTTCATAATCCAGCTGGAATAATGGGAATAGAGGCTTGTCAAAAAGTAATGCCAGGAAAACCAATGGTAGGTGTATTTGATACAGCATTCCATCAAACAATGCCAAAAGAACATTACATTTATCCAATTCCTTATGAATTCTACAAAAAATATGGAATAAGAAAATATGGATTCCACGGAACATCACATATGTATGTTTCAAATAGATTAGCTGAAATTGAACACAAAGACATAAAAGACCTAAAAATAGTAACTTGCCACTTGGGCCAAGGTTCAAGCATTTGTGCAGTTGATGGCGGAAAATCAATAGATACATCAATGGGATTAACACCACTTGGAGGAATCCCAATGGTTACAAGAAGTGGAGATTTAGACCCATCTGTTGTTACATTTTTAATGAAAAAAGAAAATTTATCAGCAGATGAAGTTGAAAATGTTTTAAATAAACAATCAGGAGTTCAAGGAATTTCAGGTTTAGCACCAGACTTTAGAGAAATAGAAGCTGCATCTTATGGTGAAAGTGAAAGAGCAAAGATTGCTATAGATAGCTTCACTTACGCAATTGCTGGCTATATTGCAAAATATGCTGTTGCAATGAGAGGAATTGACTATATAGTATTTACTGGTGGTGTTGGTGAAAACCAAATTAATATCCGTAAATGGATTTGTGAACAACTTGAATTTATGGGTGTTTTAATTGATACAGATGCAAATAATGTTAGATCTGAAGAAAAATTAGTTTCTAAACCAGAGTCTAAGGTTAAAGTTTTCGTTATTCCTACAAACGAGGAATTGATGATTGCTAAGGAAACTGAAAGATTAGTAAAATAAATTGAAAATGAAAAACGTATTATTTGGGAAAATGATACGTTTTTTCTGATTGGGGACGGTTCTTTTTCCGAAAAAGAACCGTCCCCAATCAGAAAAAATCTGTCCCCAACACAAAAAAACAGTTAATAAACAGAAAACTTTACATAATCTCTTGAAAAATCCTCCGAAATATGATAAAATAATGAACTAATATAGCAAAACGGAAAAAAATAAGAAAAAAAGGGAGGATAACATGAACTTACCAAATTTATTCACCAAATTTTATTTAGATAAAGAAAAAGATATAGTAGTAAAATTATTTAAATCAGAAGAACCAGATGAATTAATTTATGTTCTAGAAACACCAAATCACCATACAGGAAACTTAATAACAAATTTAGCAAAGATTGCAAATGTAGAAACAATAAAAGACGAAAACGATATGAAAGTAATTACAGGAATTTTGCAAGCTTGTATTAATGATGACGGAGAAGAAGTTTACATATTTAGGCTTGGTGGAATAAAAATAGCAAATATTTATCCAGATGGAAAAATAGAAAGAAAAGCAAAAATTCCAGCAATAATAAAATTATTAATGGCACAAACAAAAGACTATAAATTGCCAGTAGAAAAAACAATAATAAAATCATATATTTTAAAGAAATCAAAATTTAGAACAGATTTACATACACACTTAAACCAAATATTACAACCAGATTTATTAATTGCACTTGGAATAAAACATCAAATTGGATATTCATTATATTATATAAAAAAATTGGGAATAAAAGTTACAGCAAAACAAGAAAAAGAATTATTAAAAAAGAGAAAAGAAATCGAAAAGGAATACAAACATTCAGAATTAGAGGGTAAAAAATTAGAAAGAAAAATAAATGATGAAACATTAATAAATATGGCAGATTTAATTTTAAACAACCTAGAAAATGCAGATGAAAATATTGTAAAAATAAGAAATAGTTTAGTACTTCCAAAAGATGGACAATCAGTATTTACAAACCTTGAAAAAACAATTCTTTATAGATATGCAATTATAAGAGGAAAACAAGTACCAGATGATGAAAAAGTAGAATTAAGTTTAGACAAAATAGAAAAAATTGAAGATAATGATATAAGAAAAACCTTAAAGAAAATGAAAGAAGATATGGAAAATGAGAATAGTCCATACAAAGAAAATACTTTATATCAAGATAAATTATTATGGATTGCAAGAGAATATCAAAAACAAGGTATAAAATATGTTGAAATAGCAAATTCAACACTTGCAAAAAAAGGTCCAGCAGGTATACAAAACTTGGTAGAAATGCATAAAATAATGCCACAAATAGAAAAAGAAACAGGTGTAAGTATAAGATATTTGGCAGCTGCAAGTAGAACATTATTTACTCCAGAGCAAGTGAAAGAATGTCCAGCAGTAATAAAAGCATTAAGTAAAAGTCCTTATGTTGTTGGAATGGATTTAATTGGGGAAGAAATAAACAATGTAACAGATTTCTCAGATTTAATAGAAGAAATTATAAAATATGCAATATACGAAGATGATGGATATACAATAAGATTGCATGCTGGAGAAACAGATGCTTTTAAAGATAATATTGAAAAAGCATTAGACTGTATAAAAATATGCTTACCAAATGGAGAAAAAGCTCCGCAAATAAGGTTAGGACACGGTTTATATGTTCCAGACTTAGATACAAGAGAAGGAAAAAGAATAATTGATAAAATGAAAGATTTAGATGTTATTCTAGAATTCCAATTATCATCAAATGTAAGACTAAATAATTTAACAAATTTAGGAAATCATCCTATGAAAAAATACTTAGCCTCAGGTGTAAAATGTGTTCAAGGTACTGATGGATGCGGATTCTATGGAATTGATACAATTGATGAACAAATTGCATTAAGAAATTTATTAGATATAAAAGATTCAGATTTTGCTAAAATGAGAAATGTTGAAGACGAAATATTAGAGAGAAGAAAAGTATATTTTGATGAAAAATCAAATAAATTTGAACAATTTTTAGATGGTAGAACAATTGAGGAAGCGTTAAAAGAGGAAGAAGAAAAATTACTAAAAGAGATAGATTTAGATGCAATAGACATTAAATCTGCTAATAAGCTAAACTCATATAATGTATTTAAAACGAAAATTGTAAATTTACCACAAAATAAAACTCCAATCATAATAGCAGGTGGAAGTTTTAACTCAAAAGGTAGAGTTACAATGCCAAATGAAAATATAAAAAAATCTTTAAAAGAATTACTTGAAAAAGTTGATAACAAAAATACATATATTTTAATTGGTCATAAAATGCAAGGATACGAAAGAGCTGTTTTAGATATATCAAAGGAATTAAACAAAAAGTTTGATATTACAGCTGTTGTTCCAAAATATGTTTCAGAAGAAATTAAGGAAAACTTAGATAGCTCGCAAGATTTAAGCGGAATCTATGTTTCACCTGATCCATCAGAACTTGGAATTTATAAGAGCTTTAATTATGAAATATTTGAAAGAAGAAATTCAGTTGTCGTTGCTTTTGATGGAAACTCACCAGTTTCTAACTTGATTCAAGAAGCTAAAAATGGTAAAGGAAAAGCTAAAATTTATGTTAATTCTGATGTTGATGTGCTTAAGGAAAAGGCAAAATCACTAGATGGATATGTTAGATTGTTTAATACCAGTGAGAATTTGGCTAAAGAAATTTTAGAGGATAATCCTGATATAATGGAAAAATAATAGAAAAATACAAATTTACATAAAAAGGTTGCGATAATTAAATATTTATTATAAAATAAAAGTAATTAATTTCATTTTCTAAACAAAAATATTTTGTTTAGTTTATATAGAGTAACTTGTTAACCCAGTCATATAAAAAAGGAGAACAACTATGAAGAAATACGATGTGATTATTGTAGGTGCAGGTCCTGCAGGGGTATTTTGTGCGCTAGAACTTGCAAAGGAGAAGCGGAATTTCAAAGTTCTAATTATTGATGAGGGAGCAGCGATTGAGCAAAGACGGTGTAAAACCGAATTTGTGGGAAAATGTACCAGATGTAAAGTATGTAGCATTACACATGGCTTTGCAGGTGCAGGTGCATTTTCAGATTGCAAACTGTCGTTATATAATCCAACAGATGAAACATTTGTTGGAGGTGAACTGGAAAGCTATATGTCAACCAAAGAATTAAAAGAACTTTTAGATGAGGTGGTTGATACATACAAAAAATATGGCATTCCGGAACAAACAATAGGAGGAATGGAGCATCCTGTTGCAAAAGAACTTTTAAAAAAAGCACAAAAAAATGGCTTAAATATGACAATTGTACCATTTATGCATGCAGGCACAACAAATGGCAGAAGAGCATATTATCTCCTGCAAACCGAATTACAGGAAGATGATAGAATTGATATGTTGTTTAATACACATGTTGATGATGTCATTGTAGAAGATGGTGCTGTTAAAGGCATTGTGTATACAAAAAATAAACAAACACACAAAATTTTTGCACCAAAAGTAGTGCTGGCGACTGGAAGAGCTGGAGCTTCTTGGAACAAAGAAATTTGTTCTAAACATAGTATACCAACAAAAGAGGGTAAAATCAAAATTGGTGTACGTTATGAACTCCCAGATGAAATTATGGGCTCTGCAAATGAGTTGTATGAACCTAAATTTAAAGCACCTGAAACCAAAGAAACAGATGCTGCAATAACATTTTGTCATAATCCATATTGTGGCAGTGTAGTAGCAGAGTCCTATGATGGTAAGATAACTTTAGTCAATGGACATGCTGACAATACTCCCACTGGAAGAACCAATATGGCATTACTCTTCAAAATGGATTTTGGAGAAAATGCTATAGAAGTTGTTAAAAATATGGCAAAGACATTAAATGTTCTGTCTAATGGTCAGGTGGCAGTTCAAAGAACTGGAGATTTCTTTTCAAATGTAGCTACAACTCAGGATGGTTTAATGAATAATTCTGTTGAGCCTACTTTGAAATCGGCAGTTCCGGTTAACTTGCAGGAAATTATGCCTGCAAGGTTGGTAAACAATATAAAAAACTTTATTAATAAAATTGATAAAGTTATTCCAGGTTTTGCTGCATCAGACAATCTCATTTATGGTCTTGAAATTAAATTTTCAAATCTGTCTATCGAAATTGATAGTAATTTTATGACATATATTAATGGATTGTATGTAGCAGGAGATGGAGCCAACACCTCCAATGGATTAATCCAAGCATCAGCTTCCGGATTATATTTAGGACAGGTGTTAAGAAAGAAACTCTAAAAAACGGAGCAAGACAAATTTTTGTCTTGCTCCTAAAAAGTACAACTAAGTTTACATTCTTAGACTATAATATTTATATAGAATAGTAGAGAAAAATTCAAATAAAGGTTTACAAAATGCCAGTAAATGTAGTATAATAGAGTATAACTGAAAATCGAAACAAAAAATAAAAAATATAGGAGGAATAAAAATGGCAACATACTTAACAGAACCATCAAGAACATTTAACGAATACTTATTAATACCAAGACTAACAACAAAGGACTGCACACCAGACAAAATATCATTAAGAACACCACTTGTAAAACATAAAGTAGGAGAAGAAGCTGAAATGTACTTAAATGTACCATTCACATCAGCAATAATGCAAGCGGTATCTGGAGAAGAAATGGGTGTAGCATTAGCAAGAGAAGGTGGACTAGCATTTATATATATGTCACAATCAGTAGAATCACAAGCAGCAATGGTAAGACATGTAAAAGAATCAAAATCAGGATTTGTAAGAAGCAAATGGAACTTAAAACCACATGACACATTAAGAGACATCTTAGAAATAAAAGAAGAAAGTGACCACTCAACAATACCAGTAACAGAAGATGGAACAGCAAGGGGAAAATTACTTGGAATAATCACAAGTAAAGATTATAGATTATCAAGAGATAGTTTAGACAAAAAAGTAGAAGATATAATGACACCAGTTGATAAACTAGTATATGCAAAAGTTGGATTAACTTTATCAGAAGCAAACGATATCATCTGGGAAAAGAAAATTAACTGTTTACCTGTTATAGAAGAAAATGGAAACTTAAATTCATTAGTATTTAGAAAAGACTATGAACAACATAAAGAAAATCCACTAGCACTTCAAGACAAAAATCAAAGTTATTTAGTAGGTGCAGGAGTAAACACTAGAGACTATGAAGAAAGAATACCAGCTTTAGTAGAAGCAGGTGTAGATATCTTATGTCTAGACTCATCAGATGGATTCTCTGTATGGCAAAAAGAAGTTATAGAGTGGGTACACGAAAAATATAATGGAAAAATAAAAATTGGTGCAGGAAATGTTGTAAGCCAAGAAGCCTTCTACTATTTAGCAGATGCAGGAGCTGATTTCATAAAAATAGGAATCGGTGGAGGTTCAATTTGTATCACTCGTGAAACAAAAGGAATAGGAAGAGGACAAGCAACAAGTATAATAGATGTTGCAGCAGCTCGTGAGGAATATGCAAAAAGAACAGGAATATATATTCCACTTTGTGCTGATGGAGGAATAGTTCATGACCACCATATCACTTTAGCATTAGCTATGGGATGTGACTTTGTTATGATGGGAAGATATTTTGCAAGATTTGACGAAAGTCCAACAACAAAAATAAAATTAGATGGAAAATTTGTTAAAGAATATTGGGGAGAGGGTTCAAAGAGAGCTAGAAGCTGGACAAGATATGACCTAGGTTCTAAAAACGAGAAAATGAGTTTCGTTGAAGGGGTTGATTCATATATACCTTATGCAGGACCATTAAAAGACAACTTAAATGTTACAATTAAGAAAATAAAATCAACTATGTCTAACTGTGGTTCTAGAAACTTAGAAGAATTCCACGAAAAGGCTATTTTAACACCAGTTTCAAACTTGAGTATTCAAGAAGGTTCTGCACACGATTTGACTGTAAGAGAGATTTAATTTTTATATTTTAAAAGCAATGCTGGAAACGGCATTGCTTTTTTTCGATTGGAAAATGTCCCATTGGGACCGGTTCTTTTTGGGACATTTCTAATTGGGGACGGTTCCTTTTCCGAAAAAGAACCGTCCCCAATCAGAAAAATCCCCTCGGAGAAAAATTCTCTGAGGGGAAGAAATAAGATATTGTTGTTGTAATATTATTTTGACCGTCTGTCTGCAAAATGCTTAGGATGGTGTAAGCCATCTCTGTCAGCATTTTTGTCATCGTAACTGACAAAGCCTGAAAGATTAACTTTAGCAAAGTCATCAATCCGGAATACATTTGATATTCTTTCATCAATCTCGTTTTTGTAAGATTTATGGGATTGGTCCATTTCTGGTGATTCTGCTACGACATAGCCTTCGGCTTTGTTGTGCATATCGAGGTCACGTAACTGGAACTCGATTTTTGCACCTGGCAGGATTGGAGAATATACTGATGTTTGCAGAGTGAACTGCAAAGATTGATAGCCATTCGCCTTAGGTTTATGGATGTAATCTCGCACATCAGTGATTGCAAACGGGATATCTATCACAAACGAATCAAGTTTAAATTGATTAATTTTGTTGATAGAAGGATTGGAATGATACCATTCCATAAACTCATCCTTAGAAGGAGACTCTCTTACAAGAATATCCTTTATAGCCTTGAAGATAATATCAATTTTTTCGATATTATTTTTCTGAACATCCTTGTTTAAAAGTATTCCTCTAATGCCAAATCTGTCTCGGATATATACTGATATATCATCGTCGAGAAGCGACTTGTTGAGAATCTTAGTAAGATCACTCTCTAAGGCTTTTCTTCTGGCGTACCAGTTGATATCGATGTTAGCCTGCTTTTCTTCGTTAAGCCATCTTATAATGTACATAACGACAGAGTTCAGTTCTGTTACAAAGTCTGTTATTTCAAACGTCATCTTTCGCTCTCTATAACAGTTTACCAGACCATCCATGAAACTAAAAAAGACAGATGCATCTTCTTCCGGAATGTCAGTTTTTAAATCTTTTAAATTCCGATGCATAATTTCCGGAATCTCCTGCATACTTGAAGCTTCGCCAACAGCTATATTATACTCCCGATGAATAATTTCGAGAGTTTTATCAGTTATTTTTGCCATAACTAATATCTCCTTTCTATAAACATATTTGTCTATATTATATCACAAAAAAGAAAAAAAGTAAAAAAATAATTTCCTAGCCTAAACTAGAAAATTATTTTTATCTTATTCCCACTCAATAGTTGCTGGTGGTTTAGAAGTAATATCATAAACAACCCTATTAATATGTTTAACCTCATTAACAATTCTAGAAGAAACTTTTTCTAAAATCTCATAAGGAATTTTACTCCAAATACCAGTCATAAAATCAGTAGTTTCAACAGCTCTTAAAGCAAGAGTATAGTCATAAGTACGTTCATCACCCATAACACCTACAGAACGAAGATTTGTAAGAACTGCAAAATATTGATTAATTGACTTGTGAAGTCCAGCTTTTGCGATTTCATCTCTAAAAATAAAATCAGCATCTCTTAAAATATCTAATTTATCTTTAGTAATATCTCCTATAACTCTAATTGCAAGACCAGGGCCTGGGAAAGGTTGTCTAAATACTAGGTTTTCTGGAATACCAAGTTCTAATCCAACTTTTCTAACCTCATCTTTAAATAGATTTCTTAGAGGTTCAACAATTTCCTTAAAATCAACATAATCAGGAAGCCCACCAACATTATGATGGCTCTTAATTACAGAACTTTTTCCTAAACCACTTTCAATAACGTCTGGGTAAATAGTACCTTGAACAAGAAAATCAACTGTTCCGATTTTTTTAGACTCTTCCTCAAAAACTCTAATAAACTCTTCACCGATAATTTTTCTTTTTTGCTCTGGGTCAGTAACGCCACTTAGTTTAGCTAAAAATCTATCTTCAGCATTTACTCTAATAAGGTTTATATCATATTGTTCTCTAAAGATTTTCTCAACCTCATCACCTTCGTTTTTACGAAGAAGGCCGTGGTCAACAAATATACAAGTTAAATTTTTACCAATAGCTTTACTTAAAAGAACCGCTGCAACTGATGAATCAACACCACCAGATAAAGCGCATAAAGCTTTTCCATCACCTATTTTTTCTTTTAATGTTTTAATAGAATCCTCAACAAATGAAGACATTTGCCAGTCTCCTTGGCACTCACAAACATTATATAAGAAATTTTTAATAACCATAGTTCCATTTACAGAATTATTAACTTCTGGGTGGAATTGAATACCATATAATTTCTTTTCTTCATTTTCCATAGCAGCATTTGGGCAAGAAGGAGTATGTCCAATATTTTTAAATCCTTCTGGTACAGTCTCTACAAAATCTGTATGACTCATTAAAAAGCCATTAGTTTCGCCAAATCCTTGTAATAATTTTGAAGTGTTATCTATTGTAACATCTGTTGTTCCATATTCTCTTTTATCAGCATGAGCAACATTTCCTCCTAATGTATATGCCATAAGTTGCATACCATAGCAAATTCCTAAAACAGGGATACCAAGTTCAAATATTTTGCTGTCACATTTTGGGCTGTCTTCTCCAAATACACTTGCAGGTCCTCCTGTAAAAATAATACCTTTTGGATTTTTTTCTTTAATTTTTTCTAAAGAAATATCAAAAGGCACAACTTCAGAGTAAACATTACATTCTCTTACTCTACGAGCTATTAATTGATTATATTGTCCACCGAAATCTAGTATTAAAATTAGTTCATTCTTTTTCAAGATTTTTACCTCCATTTTTAAATTTGTACCATTATATCATATATTTTGGGATTTAGCAATGATTTTTTTCACTAAAAGAAACGGTCTTTTCGCGAAAGGAAACGGTCCCGACGATAAAAGAAACGATCTTTTCGCGAAAGGAAACGGTCCCAATAAAAAAAGAAACGATCTTAATGGAAAAAGTGCTTGCCAATTAGTAAAAACTGTTGTAGAATAAATCAGTAAAATTAATATAATAATAAGGGTGGTAAAAATGACAGAATTGGAAAAAGCTGAAGAAAGATTAAAAAAATATAATCAAGAACAAATAATTGAAGATTTAGAAAAATTAGATAAAAAGAAACAAGAAAATATAATAAAACAAATAAATGAGATAAATTTTGACGAAGTAAATAAATTATATAATTTAACTAAACAAAATCACACAATAAACGATTCTAAAATAGAACCGATAGGTTATGTGGATTTAGAAAAATTAGAAAATAAGCAAAAACAGGAAGCAGAAAAAATAGGGGAAGAAATAATAAGAAATAATCAATATGCAGTTGTAACTATGGCAGGAGGTCAAGGAACAAGACTTGGGTGGAAAGGTCCAAAGGGAACTTATAAATTAGATATAGGGGAAAATGGAAAATATATATTCGAAATTTTAGCAGAAAGTATGAAAAAATCAAAAGATTTATATAATGTTTTTACATATTGGTATATAATGACAAGTAAACAAAATGATAATGAAACAAAAGCCTTTTTTGAGGAAAATAATTATTTTGGATATGATAAAGAAAAAGTTGTGTTTTTCACACAAGGTGAATTGCCAGTTCTTACAGAAAGTGGAAAAATAGTTTTAGAAGATGGAAGAATTCAAACAGGGTCAAATGGGAATGGCGGAGTTTATAAGGCAATGAAGGATCATCATATTATAGAAGATATGAAAGAAAAAAATATAAAATGGGTATATATTTGTGGTGTTGATAATATAATGGTAAATCCAATTTCGCCAATATTTATTGGAAAGACCATATTAGATAAATTGCAAATTGCTTCAAAGTCTGTTGCAAAAGCATATCCAGAAGAAAAAGTGGGAGTGTTTTGCAGAAGAAATAATAAACCAAGTACAGTAGAATATATAGAGTTATCCGAAAAAATGAGAAATGAGAGAGATGAATATGGAGAACTATATTATGGTGAAGCCAATATTATAAGTCATCTTTTAAGTATTGATGCTATAGAGAAAATCACCAACTTTAGTTTACCTTATCATATTGCAAAGAAAAAAGGATTATATAAATTTGAAACATTTATATTTGATGCATTTGAATATTTTGATGATATGTTAGTTATGAGAGTTAAAAGGGAAGATGAATTTGCACCAATAAAAAATAAAGAAGGTGTAGATAGCCCAGAAACCGCAAAAGAGATATATGAAAGGAAAATGGAAAAAGATGGAAGAACTAAAAATTAAAAATCTTTTGAATTTAGATGAAACAATAGCGAGTAAAATATTTGAAAACGCAATATATCCATGGGAAGTAATTCCTAAAATTAGTGAATTTATAATTGAACTTGGAAATAAACTTGATTTAGAAAAATTTGAAAAAAAATCAGAAAATATATGGATAGCCAAAAATGCTAAAATAGCACCAACTTCATATATCGTAGGACCGTGTATAATTGATGAATTTGCAGAAATTAGACACTCAGCTTTTATTAGAGGAAATGCAATAGTTCGGAAAAAATGTTGTAGTTGGAAATTCAACAGAACTTAAAAATGTAATTATATTTAATAATGCGCAAGTTCCACATTATAACTATGTAGGCGATTCTATTTTAGGATATAAATCACATCTAGGAGCAGGAAGCATAATATCAAATTTAAAATCTGATAAATCTTTAGTATATGTAAAGTGTGATGGTGAGAAAATAGAAACAAAATTGAAAAAATTCGGAGCAATCCTTGGAGATAACGTAGAAATTGGATGTGGATCAGTTTTAAATCCGGGAACTATAATCGGAAGAAAAACAAATATCTATCCTTTATCATCTGTTAGAGGATATATAGGCTCAAATAAAATTTATAAAAATCAAAATGAAATTGTAGAAAAAATATAAAATAGAGTTTAATATATGTTTGCAAAAAGCATATATTAAACTCTATTTTTATTTAATAGCAAAACTTACACTAGCTTTACATTTGTTGGTTACCTGGTAAAAAGTAGTCAACAACACCATAGATTAAAGCACCAATTATAGCAGACATCCAAGAAATAGTGTAACCTGCTACAAAAAACTGTGTAACATAAAGTATAATAGCAGCTAGGGCAAAACCTATAAAGCCTTTTCCAAAAGGACTAGCGTGTAAACCTGTAAATTTAACTATTAAATAATCTAAAACAGTTAAAACCACAGCAGCTATAGCTAAAGACCAAATATTATTAATTGCAAATCCAGGTGTAAAAAATGCAGTAATTGCTAAAACCACTGCTGCAGCAACAAGTCTACCTATAATTTGCCATACTGTACTTGTACCATTTTGTGTATTAGTTTGAGTTTGACCGTCAGACATAATTCATCCTCCTTTTTTATTTATATTTAAAAAGTATTTTTTTAGCTATATAAGAATATTGTTTACAATTTGCTGTTTTTTATTCAATTTGAGAATAAAATTTTGTTTTTTTGAGAAAATAAATATAAAATTTTTGATTGGGGACGGTTCCTTTTGCAAAATTTCTGATTGGGGACGGTTCTTTTTCCGAAAAAGAACCGTCCCCAATCCAAAAAAGGAGAAAAATATGCTAATAAATTTCACAAGAGCAATAATTTTATATATTGTAGTTTTGATAGTAATGCGCCTAATGGGCAAAAGAGAGATAGGCCAACTTCAGCCATTTGAACTAGCAATTGCAATAATGATAGCAGATTTAGCATCAATTCCGATGACAGAAACAGGAATACCAATATCAAATGGAATTGTTCCAATAATTGGTTTACTTGTAATGCATTTAATAATATCTACAATAAATTTAAAAAGCATAAGAGCAAGAGAGGCAATTTGTGGTAAACCGAGAATTTTGATATATAGAGGAAAAATTGATGAACAGGCTTTAATTAAGGAAAGATTTACATTAAATGAACTTCAGGAAAGGCTAAGAGCAAAAGATGTTATAAATATTGGAGATGTGGAATATGCAATATTGGAAACAAGTGGACAAGTTACAGTTATAGAAAAGCCTAATAAAAGAAAAACAACTCCGGAAGATTTTAATATAATGCCAGATTATGAAGGACTTCCTTATGACTTAGTTGTAGATGGAAAAATTATGAATGAAAACTTAACTAAAATAGGAAAAGATTATAATTGGCTATTATTAGAGGTCGAAAAATTTGGCTTTAAGCCAGAAGAAGCTTTGCTTGTAACATTTGACGGAAAGGGTCAGATTTTTTGTCAAAAGAAAGAACACAAGAAAGGAAGTTGATTATGCATAAAGAATTAATAATTTGTATTATTCTAGTTACATTAATAATTATAGGAGATTGGATTATTCAAAATTACACGAAAAATACAATAAATAATATAACAGGCGAATTGGAAACTTTAAAACAATGTCTATTTGAAAAATCTGATAAAAATATAAATGAACAAATAGATAGAATTGATAACAAATGGAATAAAGTTCATGATAAACTTGCATATTATATTGAACACGATGAACTTGAAAAGGTTGAAACTAATTTTACAGCTTGTAAAAGTTTGGCAAAAACAGAAGAGTATGAGCAAGCAATAAGTGAATTAGAAAAGACCGTTTATGTATTAGAACATATAACAGATAAATATTCATTTGATTTGGTGAATATTTTTTAATAGTATTTATTGAAATATGCATTAAAATTTGTTACGCATAAATATAAAAAAGTATTGTCAAAATAAATCAAATAGTATAGAATATTATCATAAAATTAAATAAAAAAAGGTGTAAAAATGCAAAAGATAAAAACTTATATTATGCATTGAATACCTGAAAAGGGAGGAAGAAAAATGAATTTAAACAAAAAATTCAAAAGAAACAAAGGAATAACGTTAATAGCGTTAGTAGTAACAATTATCGTTTTGTTAATTTTAGTAGGAATAAGTATAAGCATGCTAACAGGACAAAATGGAATATTAAACAGAGCGTCAGAAGCAAAAAACTTAAATGGAATAGCTCAAAATGGAGAATTAGTGAAATTATCTGCAATGGATGCTTTATCACAAGGATTAGGAACAATAACAGATGCAAACTTAAAAACAGCATTAAATAGTAACATAGGAGAAGGAAAATACGAAATAACAGGAGATGCAACAAATGGATGGACGGTAACAGTAGACGGACAAGATTACAGAGTAGAAGCTACAGGAGGAAGTGTAAATTGGGATAAAATTTTAGAAGATGCAAATAAGAATCCTGAGTCTATGAAACATAAAGAACAGGTTAAAAGCTCATTCATTGGAATAGGAACAGATGGAAAGCCTGTTAATATGGATTTATGGAGAACGAGCAAAAAAGGAGATGGAACATGGGGGATTTTTTCATGTGAATCAGCATATGCAATGGATTATGCATATGATGGGGGGATAGATGATGATGGAAAAATAGTTGGAAAGATACCGCAGTATATTTATAGCAAAGAAGAAGAAAGGTTTGTAGAAGTGACAGATTTAAGTAGAGCTTTTTATAGATGTACAGGATTAACGACTGCACCAGAAATTCCAAGTAGTGTAATTTATATGAGCGAAACGTTTACAGCTTGTAAAAGATTAACAACTGCACCGGAAATACCAAATAGTGTAAAGGACATGGATTATACTTTTCAATGGTGTACAGGATTAACAACTGCACCAGAAATTCCAAATAGCGTAACGAGTATAGATTATACTTTTGATGGATGTACAGGATTAACAACTGCACCAGAAATTCCAAATAGCGTAACGAGTATGTCTAGTACTTTTTCAGGATGTACAGGATTAACAACTGCACCAGAAATTCCAAATAGCGTAACGAGTATGTCTAGTACTTTTTCAGGATGTACAGGATTAACAACTGCACCAAAAATTCCAAATAGCGTAACGAGTATATATGATACTTTTTCAGGATGTACAGGATTAACAACTGCACCAGAAATTCCAAATAGCGTAACAGAGATGGGTAGTACATTTGCAGGGTGCACAGGATTAACAACTGCACCAGAAATCCCAAATAGCGTAACGAGGATAGATGATACTTTTTCAGGATGTACAGGATTAACAACTGCACCAGAAATCCCAAATAGCGTAACGAGTATGAATAAAACTTTTTCAGGATGCACTAATCTTACTGGAGAAATTACCATAAATGCAAATTTAAATAGCTCAGAAGAATGGACTTATGAAGATTGTTTTTCGGACACAACCAAACCAATCCAACTAACAGGAACATGTCCTATTCTATCAAAATTAGCTGAAACAAGCTCAAATGGAAATGTAACAGTAAAATAAAGGATAAAATATGAAAAATAAAATAACAACAACAATAATAATAGTACTTTTAATTCTTCTAAAAATATACCTAATCTCAGTGCAACCAATAAAATACATACCAGAAAACAAATATGACGACGCACTAATGCTAAAACAAGCAAACAGTATTTTACAAGGAAAATGGTTAGGGGAATACAATTCCCTAACCCTTGTAAAAGGACCAATCACGCCAATATTTATTGCAATCTTAAATAAATTACACATACCATTTTTAATAGGGCAAGAACTATTGTATGATGTTTCATGCCTATTTGTTATATATACATTTAGTAAAACAATAAAAAACAAAAAAATCCTATATATAATATTTGCAATATTGTTATTTAATCCAGTAACATTTTCAACAGAAATATGTAGAGTATATAGAGATGGAATATATACTAGTTTAACAATGTTACTTATAGGATTTTCTTACAGTATATTTCTAAATAGAGAAAATTCTCCAAAAAAACAAATAAAATATTTTATAGGACTGGGAATAACGCTTTCGGCACTTTATTTATGTAGAGAGGAAAGTATATGGATATTACCATTTGTAATTATATCTACAATTACAACAATAATATTTATAATCAAAGACAAAAAAATAAAAAGCCAAAAAATACTAATAGGAATGTATGCAATTCCAATAGCGATATTTATAATAAATAATTTAATAATATGCACTGTAAACTATAAAAATTATGGCGTTTTTGAATTAAATCAATATTGGTCAAAAGAATTCAAAGAAGCATATGGAGCAATAACTAGAGTGATACCTAACGAGATATATAGCAAAGTACCTGTAAGCCAAGAAACAATAAAAAGAATATGTGAGATAAGTCCTAAATTTAAAGAGATAGAAGAATATTTAACTGGAGAAGAAGCAGACAAATGGTCAAAATGTGGAGATGGTAAAATAGGTGAGATTCAAGGCGGATGGATACATTGGGCTATAATAAAAGGTGTTGATGCAAAAGGATATTATAAAGATGCTAAAACAGCTAATCAATATTATAAAGAATTAGCAAATGAAATAAATAATGCGATAGATGAAGGTAAAATAGAAGGATATAAAAATAAAAGAGTAACAAATGTTCCAAGATTTAATTTTGAGGATATTATAAATTCTATAAAAAAATGTAAAGACACAATAAGAATGGAAAACAATTTTTATTTACTAAAAATTGTTGTTCAAAATAGATTAAGTAATGATTTACAAGAAAATGAAAAATGGAAAAATATAACCAGAGAAGAAATAGATACAGAAATTACTTACAACGGAACAGAAAATCAAAATAGATTAAATGCTCTAAAACAAATAAAAAATATATATATAAAGATTAATCCTATAATATTTAAAATTTCACTTATTTGTGTTATTGGATTAATTATATGTTCAATCATAAACCATAACAAAATATATAATGAAATTTTAATTTTATTAGGTCTTGCGGGATTATATTTATGTAGGATTTTTATAATAACATTTACATATATAACCATGTATACAGATGCTTTAAATACTATGTATTTGGCAAATACTTATGGAGTACAAATTTTATTTAGTTTACTTGCGATCATCTTTTTTGTACAGAATATAAAGAAAAAAACTGATCAAAATCAAGAAACTTTAAAAGAAAAAATAAAATTAAATCCTAAAAAAGATATAACAATATTAATTCCTTGTTTAAATGAAGAAAAGACGATAGGAATTTGCCTAAAAAAAGCAAAACAAATAATACAACAAGAAAATTTAGATGCTGAAATATTAGTTGTAGATAATGGTTGTGAAGATAATTCTATAAAAATAGCTAAAAAACAAGGAGCAAGAGTAATAAAGGTAGATAAAAAAGGCTATGGAAATGCACTAAGATATGGAACAATAGAAGCTATTCGGAAAATATGTCATAATGGTTGATGCAGATGATAGCTATAATATTTTAGAAATTATGCCAATAGTAAGTGAATTAAAAAACGGGAATGATTTGATAATTGGAAACAGATATAAAGGCAAAATGGAAAAAGGAGCAATTAAGTTTTCTCATAAATATATAGGAACACCAATTATTTCGTGGCTTATAAGAATGAAGTATGGAGCAAAAATTTATGATGCTAATTGTGGATTAAGAGGATATAATAATGAGAAAATTGTAAATCTAAATTGCATATCTGAGGGCATGGAATATGCAACAGAAATGATTATAAAAGCACAAAAGGAAAACTTGAAAATTAAAGAAATTCCAATAAATTTTTATAGGGATAAAAGGGATGGAAAATCACATTTAAAAACTGTAAAGGATGGAATTAGACATTTGAAAGTTATATTAAACAAAGAATAAAATAGTGAAATAAAAGTAAAAAAATTTAAAAAAACTATTTACAATTTTGCTTGTATTGTATAAAATAAGAACAAATGTAGAAAAATATCAAAAAATAAACACAAGAAAATGCTTTTTAAGAAAGGAAGTAAAAAAAGATGAAAATCTTAATGTTAACATGGGAATATCCACCAAGAGTAGTAGGAGGAATTGCAAGAGTTGTAAACGACTTATCAAAAAGATTAATCAAAGATGGGCATGAAGTAACAGTTGTAACATACAGAGAAGGAAATGCACCATATTATGAACTAGACAAAGGAGTAAAAGTATATAGAGTAGACAACTTTATGATAAATCCAAACAACTTTATAGATTGGGTAATGCAATTAAACTTCAACATGGTTGCAAAAACAGGAGAAATAATAGCAAAAGAAGGAAAATTTGATGTAATACATGCACATGATTGGTTAGTTGCTTATGCAGCAAAAACATTAAAACAAGCTTATGATATGCCAATTGTTTCTACAATACACGCAACAGAAGCAGGAAGAAATAGTGGAATAAGAGAAGCAAATCAAAAATACATAAATGATACGGAATGGATGTTAACTTATGAATCAACAGAAGTAATAGTAAATAGTAATTTTATGAAAGGTGAATTACAAAGACTATTTGGTTTACCATTTGAAAAAATAAATGTAGTAGCAAATGGAGTAAATTTAACTAATTATTCAGGAATAGATAGAGATTATGACTTTAGAAGAAAATACGCCTTAGATAATGAAAAAATAATATTATTTATGGGAAGACTAGTTTATGAAAAAGGGGTACAATACCTAATTGGAGCAATGCCAAAAATATTAGAACATTATCATGATGCAAAACTTGTAATAGCAGGAAAAGGCGGAATGATAAATGAATTAAAACAAGAAGTATACAATATGGGACTAGGAGATAAAGTATGTTTTGCAGGATACTTAAATGGAAAAGATGTTGCAAAAATGTATAAAGCAGCAGATATATCAGTATTCCCAAGTACTTATGAACCATTTGGAATAGTAACATTAGAAGCAATGCTAGCAGAAGTACCAGTTGTAGTATCAGATATTGGAGGATTAAACGAAATAGTAGAACATCGTCAAACAGGAATGAAGAGTTATTGTGGAAATAGTAACTCAATAGCAGATGCAATACTAGAATTATTATTTGACCCACAATTATGTAGTAATATAGTAAAAAAAGCGAAAGCAAAAGTAAGAAACGAATATAATTGGGCAAAAATAGCACAAGATACACACTTTACTTACCAAAAAGCAATTTGTGAAACAGTTGCAGAAAAACAAAGAAAAGAAATTGAACAAGAAAAAGAAAATAAAGCAAAGAAACCAGCAAAAGGCGAAATTACAAATTTGCTTACATTTAGAAAAAATCAAGCTTATGCATAATAGGCTTGATTTAAACAATATTAAAGATAATTAAAAATAAGGTAAAAATATATCTAAGATATAAAAATAAATCAAGTTTATTGCCTTTAAGAAAGGAAAAAATATGAATATTTATGATACCATTAATCAATTATCTAAAGAAATAAAAGAAACAAAAGAATATACCGATTTTAAAGAGGCAAAGCAAGCAATAAGCCTAGAGCCAGAATTTAAAATAAAAATATCAGAGTTTGAAAAAGCAAGGTATGAGGAACAATTAAACACAATTCAAACTGGAAAAACAGACAACGAAAAGATGGCTAAAATTCAAAATCTATATGCAGAATTAATTGAAATTCCAGAAATAAAAAAGTATTTTGATGCCGAATTCAAGTTTAATATTTTATTAGGAGATATAAATAAAACAATAAGTGAAGCGGTTAAAGACGTAATGGGATAAACTTAAAAGGTTGTGAAAAGATGAATTTAATAATTATAATAATGCTTTTAGCAGTAGTACTTTTAGTTCTTGCAAAAGTATATGACATTAATATGAGAAAATTAAAACAATTTGTAGAATATGAGGAAAAGAAATTCAACAAATTGATAGAAGGATATCCATCAAACATAGAAATATGTAAATACATATTAAATAAATTGAATAATTCTACCGTAAAAATAGAAGAAGATAAAGAAGCTAAAACAAGTATGTATATTGCTTTAAGTGACAAAATAATAATAGCAGATGTAAAAAAAAGTTATACAAGAATACAAACAATAGCACATGAATGTTTACACTCTGTTCAAAAAAGAAAAATGCAGGTTTTTAATTTTATTTATTCTAATATATATCTACTTTATTTTATTATAGTTACAATATTAGCAATATTAAATAAATTACAAGATTCAATGCTATACATAGCAATAATGATATTGTTTAGTTATATATATTATTTTGTAAGAAGTTACTTAGAAAATGATGCAATGATAAAAGCAAAATATTTAGCAAAAGAGTTTATGGAAGAGGTAAAAATATCATCAGATGAAGAAATAGACAAAATTATAAAAAGCTACGAAAAATTAAATGATATAGGAATAAAAACGGTAAATTATCAATTAATGTTAGAAACTTTAATAAAAGTAATAATACTTGCAATTGCATTTTTAATATAGAAAGAAGGAGATTTTGCTAGCAAAAAAATGTTGGCATTCAAATAAACTATGAAAGAAATATATCCAAAAGCATATTTTAGTTCCGTACTAGATATAAAAATAGGATTTTTAATAAAAAATAAAATAAAAGCCTTAATTTTAGATGTTGATAATACTTTAATAGACTATAATAAAAATTTATCAGAAGAAATTGTAAGTTGGTCACACGAGTTACAAGGTCAAGGAATAAAAATGTATATACTATCAAATACAAACAAAAAAGAAAAGGTAGAAAATGTAGCAAAAAAATTAGAAATTGAGTATGAATATTTTGCCAAAAAGCCATCGAAAAAAGGTTTTATAAAAGTGCAAAAAAAATTAAATCTAAAAGCTGAAAATATTGCGGTAGTAGGAGACCAAATATTTACAGATGTAATAGGCGGAAATAGATGTAAAATGTTTACAATATTGGTGGATCCAGTTGATAAAAAAGACTTTTGGTACACTGCTTGGAAACGACCAATAGAAAACAAGATAAAGAAAAAATTAAATAAAGGTGAAAAAAATGTATTTTAATGATGTAAATATAGTATATTATATAATTGTTGCAATTCTTCGGCCTTTTTGTTGGAGAATTTGTAAATTGGATGAATAAAAGACTACCAGAATATAAAAGAGTTTTTACAAAAGAAATATTTTCAGAATATAGAAAAGAATTTAGTCCGAACTATATTCTTATGATTATAATGTCTTTTATTTATATTGCAATATTATATAGATATGGAATACAAAAAAGTTTTTTAGAAAATTTAGATTTAATAAAATATTTAATACTTGCGCCAATGCTTTTAAGTGTTGTGGTTATAGACTATAAATTACAAATAATACCAAATAGGCTTAATCTAACAATGTTTGAAATTGGTTTAGTATTTGCGTTTTTATACGGATTTTCGAATGTAGCAATTTCGATAAATATGTTACTTGGAATGCTAGCAGGTGGAGGAATATTTTTAATAATAACTCTCTTAGGCGGTTTAGTATATGGAAAAGAAGCAATGGGGCTTGGAGATGTAAAACTAATGGGAGCACTTGGATTATATTTTGGACTAACAAATATAATAATAGTATCATTAGTATCATTTTTAATTTGTGCAATAATTAGCATATTTTTATTAGCTACAAAAATAAAGAAAACAGATGAATACATACCATTTGGACCATTTATAGTAGTAGGTGCATTTATATCAATATTTGTACCATCAGCAAGTCTTATTGGTATATTAATGAATATCTTCACACTAGGTTTATATAGTAAAAACAATTAAGGGGAATAAAAGATGAATGATAGATTGCAAGCGATTCGTAATAAAATGGCAGGATTAAATTTACAAGGAATGATAATAGCAAATCCAATAAATATAAGATATTTAACAAAAATAGAAGCAGAAGGAATTTTGCTTTTAACAAGAAAAGAAAATATTTTTATAACAGATGGAAGATATATGGAATATGTATCTTCTATAATAACTCCATTTGATGATATTGTTGTAGATGACCAAAAAAACATATCAAAAGATGAATATGAAAATTTCTTTTTATTTTGTGAAAATGTTGGATTTGAGGAAGGTTATTTAACATATAAAAAATACAAAGAATATATAAGAAAATTTAAAATAAACAATTTTGTTGAAGCTGAAGAATTATTAATTCAACTAAGAATGATAAAAGATGATGACGAAATTGCAAATATAAAAAAAGCTTGTGAAATAACAGATAATTGTTTTGAAATGCTTAAAAATTATATAAAACCAGGACTTACAGAAAAACAAATAGCAAGAAAAATACATGATTATTATATGAATAATAGTGAGGGAGAATCATTTGAAACAATAGTTGCCTCAGGAGAAAATTCATCAAAACCACACGCAGTACCAACAGATAGAACAATTGAAAAACAAGATATAATCACAATAGATATGGGATGTGTTGTAAATGGCTATTGCTCAGATATGACAAGAACAATATTTATAGGAAAACCTACAGAGGAGCAAAAAAGCATATACAATTTGGTACTAAAAAATCAAAAAATAGCATTAAATCAAATAAGAGATGGTGCAAATATAAAATCAATTGTAAAAGGTGTAGAAAGTGACTTTAACATAAATGGTCAAACACTAATACACAGCTTAGGACACGGAGTAGGACTAGAAATACACGAAGCACCAATTGTTGGAATAAAAAACGATACATGCTTAAAAGAAAATATGATAATAACAGATGAACCAGGAATATATATAGCAGGAAATTTCGGAGTAAGAATAGAAGATACAGTGCTAGTAACAAAGAAAGGCGCAATTGCCTTGACAGAATCGGATAAAGAGTGTATAATAATCGAAGCTCTTTAAATCGGAAAGATAGATTTAAAAATGAGAAAACATAAAAAATAGATATTTGAAAATTTGAAAGGAGAAAATCAATATGGCAGCAGTATACTCAGCAGGAGATTTTAGAAACGGAACAACATTCGAAATGGAAGGAAACGTATATAGAGTAGTAGAATTCCAACACGTAAAACCAGGAAAAGGATCAGCATTTGTACGTACAAAATTAAAAAACGTAATAACAGGTGCAGTTTTAGAAAAAACATTTAACCCATCAGATAAATATCCAGGAGCAGAAATAGAGAAAAAAGAAATGCAATATTTATACAATGATGGAGACTTATATTACTTTATGGATAATGACACTTATGATCAAATGCCATTAAACAAAGAACAATTAGGAGATTGCTTAAAATACTTAAAAGAAAATATGCAAGTAAAAATACTTTCATACAAAGGAAAAGTATTTGCAGTTGAACCTCCAATATTTGTAGAACTAGAAGTAACATATACAGAACCAGGATTTGCTGGAAACACAACAACAACATCAGGAAAACCTGCAACATTAGAAACAGGACTAGAATTACAAGTTCCTATGTTTGTAAATATTGGTGATGTATTAAGAGTAGATACACGTACTTGTGAATATATGGAAAGAATATAATTTTTCATATTGGGACCGTTTCTTTTGGCGAAAGGACCGTTTCTTTTCGCGAAAAGAGACGGTCCCAATGGGAAATTTTTCGCAAAAGGAAACGGTCCCAATGCGAAAAAAGAAAGGCAAATTATGTTAGAAAACTTAAAAAAAGAAATGAATAATTTTTTCAAAGACCTAGATGAGAACATAAAAGACAAAGAAGAATTATTATATGTAAAACAAAGAACATCGGATTTAGTCGATTTTATGGCAGGCGAAATTGAAAAAATTATGGATTATAAAGAAGATAAATTAAATGCTTTAATAAAAAAACAAGAACAAGCAGACCGCTTAATTCAGGAATTAAATGATAAAATGGATAATGTATATGAAGATATATATGATGAAGTACAAGAAGAAAACTTTACAATAAGTTGTCCATATTGTAACTATGAATTTGATGCTGAAATTGACGAGGATTTTAATGAAATTAGATGTCCAGAATGTGGAAATTTAATAGAATTAGATTGGAATGGAAATCCCAATGATGACCAAGATAAAGGAAATGGTTGTAGTGGTAGTTGTTCTCACTGCGACGGATGTAAATAATTAGAAAAGGGGAACACACTCCTCTTTTCTATTTTTTTACTGAAAACCAAAAAAATATATACAAATGAGGCAGAAATATTGCCAGAAAGGAATGATAAAATGAAAATTATTCACTGTAGTGACTTACATTTAGACTCTAAAATGAAATCTAATTTAGATAGTATGAAAGCCAAAGAACGTAGAGACGAAATTTTAAGAACATATCAAAATATGGTAGAATATGCATCTAAAAATGATGTTAAAATTATAATAATTGCGGGAGATATGTTTGACAAGAAAAATATAACTGTAAAAGCAAAAAACGTAGTATTAGACAGTATTTGCTCACATCCAGAAATTGATTTTATATATTTAAAAGGAAATCACGATGAAGCAAGTTTTATATTAGATTTAGAAGAAATACCATCAAATTTAAAATTATTTACAAATACAGGTTGGACAAGCTATAGATATGGAAAAGTAGTAATTTCTGGAATTGAATTTGGCGAAGTAAGTAATTATGAAATTTATAGCACATTAATGTTAAATAAAAACGATATAAATATTGTAACTCTTCACGGACAAGAAGTAAAATATGACCAAAAAGATAAGGCTGAAATAATAAATATTCAGTCATTAAAAAACAAAAATATTGATTATTTAGCCTTAGGACATATTCACAAATTTAAACAAGAAAGAATTGATAACAGAGGAATTTATTGTTATTCTGGATGCTTAGAAGGAAGAGGATTTGATGAATGTGGTGAAAAAGGATTTGTTTTACTAGATGTAGATGAGGAAGAAAATAAGATAACATCAAAATTCATTCCATTTGCTGGAAGGCATCTATACGAAGTAAGTGTTGACATAACAGATACTTTAACAACTTTGGAGGTAGAAGAAAAAATAGACAATAGTGTAAAAGACATAGAAAAAGAGGCATTAATAAAAATCATTTTAACAGGAAAAGTAGATATAAATTCTGAAAGAGACATAAATTACTTAGAAAAAAAGTATAAAAATATGTTTTATTTTGCTAAAATTTACGATGAAACTATATTAAAAATAGATTATATGAAATATGAAAATGATGCATCACTTAAAGGAGAATTTATAAGACTAGTTTTAAAACAAGATTTGCCAGAAGAAGAAAAAAGAAAAATAATAACAACAGGAATAAAAGCACTAACAGGAGAGGAGGTAAACTAATGAAATTATTAAAATGCCATATAGAAAACTTTGGAAAATTGTCTAACTATGATTATAGTTTTGAGGATGGATTAAACACAATAAAAGAAGAAAATGGATTTGGAAAAACAACATTTGCAAGTTTTATAAAAGCGATGTTTTATGGAATGGAAGCCAAAAGAAATACAAAAACATTAATAGACAGAAAAAAATATATGCCCTGGCAAGGAGGAGCCTTTGGTGGAAGTATAGAATTTGAAATAAATGACAAAAGATATAGAGTAGAAAGATTTTTTGAAAAGAAAGAAGCAGATGATACATTTAGAATTTATGATTTATCAACAAATTTAGAGTGCAAAGATTATTCTGAGAATATTGGAGAGGAAATTTTTAAATTAAATAAAGAAGCTTATGAAAGAAGTACATTTATATCTGGCCAAAGTATTGAAACATCAATGAATGACAGTTTAAATGCTAAACTTGGAAATATATTAGAAAACGAAAATGACGTAAACACTTCAGAGCAAGCAATAGATGTATTAGATAAGGCAATAAAAAATTACAAAAAAACAGGCGATAGAGGAGAAATTAACCAAAAAATATTAGAAAAAACAGCTTTAGAGAAGAAACTAGAGCAAAGTAAAATTAATGAAAAGATTTTACAAGATAGAAAAGAAAGATATAATTTATTAAAAAATGAGCTAAAAGCAAAAGAACAAGAACGTGAAAATATAAATGTTTTACTTAACCAAAAAGCTCAAGAAGAAACAAAAAATGCAAAACTTGAAAATTATAAAATCCTAGAAAAAAACGTAGAAGAAAGCAAAAATATACTTTTAGAACTCCAAGAATTTTTTAAGGAAGGCATACCAACAGATATTGAAATAGAAACTTTAATAGAAAAATGCTTATTAATAGAAAAATATAAAGTTGAAATAAAAAATTACGAAATGTCTGCATCAAATAATAGTGAAATAGAAAAATTAAAGAGTATATTCCAAGGCAAAGAATTAACAGAAAAGAAGATAAATAATGTAATTTCAGAGTATAATGGCCTAGGCGATGTAGAAAACAAAATAAAATTAAATGAAGAAAAAACTATATCTCTAAAAAAAGAGCAAGACGAACTTTGTAAGCAAAAAAACAGCAGTAAAAATATTGGAGTAGCATTAGGAATAATTGCTATAATATGCATAATTGCAGGAATTGGAACATTTGTAACACAAATGGTACAAGTATCAATTGTGTCTTTCATAGTACGGAATCATACTATTAGTTTTAACATTTGCAAAAATAAATTCTTTTAAGAAAAAAGATAAAGAAATTTTAGAAAAAGACGAAGAATTAAATGAAATAAAAGAATTGATTGAAAATTTACAATCAAAAGAGATATCAATACGAAGAGAAGTATCTGAATTTGTGGAAGATTTTTCGGCAGATAATTCCGAGGAAGATATGTTAATAAAACTTACAGAGATAAAGTCGAATTTTGTAAAATATAATGATTTAATGAACTCAATTGATTCAATATTTGAGAAGCAAAAAGAGATTTTGAATAATCTAAATGAGTTAGAAGAAAGTATAAAAAATTATTTACTTAGATATTTTAAAGAGCTAAATAATTCTTATGTTACATTTGCTCAAGAAATAAAGATGAAAAAAGCAGATTTATTAAGGCAAAAACAAGATTTTGAGGTTAAACTTAAAGCGAAAGAAGAATATGAAAAAACAAATAACATAAAAGAACTACAAGAGGAAAAAGAAAAATCCTCGGAAAATGCTGATAGAAAAGAACTTGAGACTAAGTTAATAGAACTTACAAATCAAATTAACAAAATTAATGATGAAAAAAATTACAATAAAAATCAGATAGAGCTTTTGGAAAGTAATTTAGATACAGTATTTGATATAGAAAATAATATAGAAGAAATTTCAGGCAAAATTGATGAAATGAAAGAAAATTGTGATATTTTAGAGAAAACTAAAAAGCTTTTGGAAACTGCAAAAGAACAATTTTCATCACATTATTTGGAGAAAATGAAAAATAGTTTTGTGAATAATTTGAAGCTGATTGGCGGAAAAGAAATGGAGGTTTCTGTTGATGTTAATCTTAATGTGAAGATAAATGAGTGTGGCTCTAATAAGGAGATTGATTATTTTAGTACAGGATATAGGGATTTGATTTATATTTGTATGAGACTTAGTTTGATTGATAGTTTGTTTGAAAATGAGAAGCCTTTTATTATTTTAGATGATCCTTTTGTTAATTTGGATGAGGGGAAAATTGCCAATGCTATTGGTTTACTTAATAGTTTGGCTAAGAAGTATCAGATTGTATATTTTGTTTGTCATGAAAGTAGAGGCCTACTCTATAAAAAATAAAAAATCAAATTTGAAAAATGTAGTTTGAGTGAGTATAATTGATAAAAAAAGAGGTATTATAATTTTAACGTTATTTTTGAAAAAATTTCAAGGTTTTAGGAGTTGAATTTTTTTCGAATTGATGTTATTATAAGTATAATTTAATAGAAAAGAAAAAGCTACCCTGCGTAGTGCGTGTAGACAGAATTTTTAGAACCTACAAGTTTTAAGAGGGGCTTATCTCTTGATATGGCGTGCATGCTTGCTTCCTTTTTGGTCGTAAGAAGCCCATGAGTATTAAGGTTGGCACCCACCTGTTTTTTGAGGAGGCAGGTTATTAAAAATTCACCAACATCTTGCGGCTAAGGCGGGGGTGCTTTTTTTGTTTAAAAAAATTGGTAGTAAAAATAAAAAAATTAAAAAACAAAAAAACTCTTGCCAAAAATTAAAAGATGGTATAGAATAAGAATATAAAAAATAAAATAAAAACAGAGGTATAAAAATGCAAAAGATAAAAAATGCTGAAACCCTTGCAGGAGTACACACACACACACACACACGGGTAATCTATTAACAGAAAAAAATAAATTAAAAAAAGCAACACAAAGTAACCTAAAAAAATGTGAATTTTGATAGGTTACTTTGTGTTGCTTTTTAGCGTTTTTTAATAGCATAAAATACCTAAGAAAGGGAGGAAAAAAATGAATTTAAAAGGGAAATTCAAAATGAACAAAGGTATAACATTAATTGCACTAGTAGTTACAATAATAGTTTTACTTATATTAGCACGGTGTAAGTATAGGTATGTTAACAGGGCAAAATGGTATACTAAAAAGGGCTCAAGAGGCAAATGAATCAACAAGAGGGGGAGATGTCCAAGAGACAGTAAGTTTAGAAGCACTAAATAATGAACAAGCAAAATATTTGGGAGGAACTCAAAAAACAAGATCTGAAGTAATAGAAGAACTTCATACAAAAGGAAAATTAACAAACGAAGAAGTTGCAGCATTGGAAAATAATGACTCAATAACAATAGGAGGAATAACAATAGATTTTAGTATATTAGGAAAAAAAGGAAAGACATTAGTACAAGCATTTATAGATAATGAGATAAAAGTAGGTGATTATATAACAAACTACAATACAACATTAAACAATGCTAATGCAGAAGCCAAATTAACAACAGAGGAAACAGGATTTGATGGAGGAACTCAGACATATAAAGTAAATGCAAATACAACTTGGAGGGTTTTAGGACTAAATGAAGACAAAACACAACTTATAATAACTACTGGAAGTCCTATAAAGAAAGAAATGAACTCAGCTGCAACAGAGGATTGGAAAAAAAATCCGTATTTATATTTAGATAAAGCAGAAGGATGGTACAACACAAATGATGAGTTAGTATCTAATAATATTTTAGATAAGGTATGTGGTATTTATGCTGGAAAATATGCTAGTACAACAAAAAGTATGAGAATAGAAGATATAAATCTGGCATTAGGTTTAACATTAGATAAATCTAATAATAAGCTATATAAAACGGCAGATACGTCAAAAACAGAAATAGCAGAATACCAAGGATTTTTTGGAACAAATTATACATATAAAATCGGTGATTATGCACCAGAAAATTACTTAAAAGCAAAATATCCAACAAAATATACAAACTTGGCCAACAAAAAAGCAGAAAATTCAGTTGCAGGAACAGCTTTTATGTATCAATATACAAGCGCTAATATTGTAGATAAAAGTAGTAAATTGTATGAAGTACTGTTTGACGGAACAGAAGGCAGTTCAAATGGAAAATCCTACTGGCTTGCGTCTTCTGGTGTCGATGTTTTTGGGTCAGACCATTGCGCCTTCGGTCCAGGGGCTGTCTTTGGGGGCGTTGCTGGCCCTGGTCGTGCGTTGTTCGACTCGGATGGCTTTTCCAATGCGTTATGGCTTGCTGTGCGCCCCGTAGTTTATCTACAATCTGGAGTCACGGTTGATGATTTGTCCGTTTCTTCAACTGGTAGAGAAGAAAAATGGACCACAACAGTTCCAAAAACATATGATGGCAAAGATTTAGAATACGGACAAATTACGGAGTAAAATTTATAGCTGAAATAGATTGAGGAGATTTTCCAGAAGGTCCTTAGGACTTCTGGAAAAAAATTATATATTATGGGAATTATAAATATAGTAAAAAATGTAAAAGAAATACATAAAGAATATGTTGTTTTGGTGAGAGTAGGAAATTTTTACAATTGCTATGGAAGAGATTCATATATTATTTCGTATTTATTAGGATATAAAATAAACATTCTTAGTAATAATGTATATAGCTCAGCTTTTCCTAAAAGTGCATATTGTAAAGTATTGTCAATATTAGAACGAAACAATATAAATTATATTGTATTAGATAAAAGAAATAATTACGATGTAGAAGAAAAAGATGATAATAAAAATTTAAATAATTACAATAAATTTTATGAAAAGGCAAAAAAAGAAATAGCTCAAAAAATGAGAATTGAGAAAATATATCAATACTTATTATTATGCAAAGATGAAAAGATAATATATGAGGTAGAAAAAAAGATAAATGAAAGAAGAAAAATTTAAGGTAATTAACTTTATAAGGGAATTAATTATTTATATAGATAAGTATTTAAATAATTTTCCAAAGAAGGATATAGAAATAAAAAACAGAATAAAAAATCTATCGTATGATTTATTAGAACTAGCTTATAAGGCCAATATCTCCGAAGAAAACAAAATAAAATATATTAATGAAATGATTGCTAAAATTAAGGTGTTAGATTTTTTCATAAATTTATGTTATGACAAAGAAATAATAAATATGAAAAGATACACAAAATTTGGAGAAAAATTAGATGACATATTAAAATATTCAATTGGTTGGCAAAAATCAATAAAAAAAGATGGGGCATAGTTGTTGTGGCTTGCGTCTTCTGGTGTCAATGTTAATGGGTCAGACAATTGCAACTTCGGTCCAGGAGCTGTCAATGAAGGCAATGCTGGCACTGGAAATGAATTGTTCAACTCGGATGGCAATTCCAATGCGAAATGGCTTGCTGTGCGCCCCGTAGCTTCTATAAACTGTGGTTATATAGTTATAGACTATATAAGAGATAATGTAGAAACAAACTATTGTCCCTTCGCTATATGCGATAAAATAAAAATAGATAAATATATTTGTTAGTAAAAAAATTGAAAGGGAATATATTTTAGTACTGTTTTTAAGTAGCGATTTGGCTACTTTTTTTAATACATAGAAAGGAAAAAATATAATGAAGAGAAAAAGCAATTTGTATAAAAATTTACTTAAAATGGAAAATATTGAGTTGGCATATAATGAAGTATGTTCACATACAAGAAATAAAAGAAAGGCAAGAAATTATAGGGAATTTAAGTGTGTTTATATTAGTAGAATATGTAAAATTTTATCAAAAAGAAAATATGAAGTTGGAAAATATAATGTTTTTACAATATATGAGCCTAAAAAAAGAATTATTGTAAGCCAAAATCTTCAAGATAAGGTAATAAATCATCTAATTAGTAGACAAATATTATACCCAGCATTAATGCCGTGCTTAATAGAAGAAAATGTTGCAAGTATAGAAAATAAGGGAACAAAATATGGTTTGGAATTAGCTAATAAATTTCATCGTAAATGCAAGATAAAATATAAAGAGTATTATATTTTAAAATGTGATATAAGTAAATTTTTTGCTAGTATTGACAAAGAAATATTAAAGAAAAAATTGCTAAAAAAAATAAAAGAAAAAGATTCTCTTGATATTATATTTAAGGTTATTGATAGTCAGGAACAAGGCTTGGGCATTCGGAAATATGACAAGCCAAGTCTTGGCTATTTTTTATTTAAACGATATGGATCATTTCATTAAAGAAAAGTTGAAAATAGCATATTACGTAAGATATCAAGACGATTTTTTATTATTTCATCAGTCAAAAGAATATTTAAAATTTTGCTTAGAAAAAATAAAAGAGTTTTTGGAAAAAGAAAAGTTGAAGCTTAATAAAAAAAGCCGAATATATAAAAGCACAAACAATTTTATATTTTTGGGAAGAAATACGAAAGGGAAATATGCAAGATATAGAAATGTTAATAGAAAATTAAAGAAAAGAAGATATTTGTATGAAAGTGGAAAAATAAATTTAATGAGCTATGTAACAAGTAAAATATGTTATAGAAATTTATAAAATATGTTAAAGAATAAACAAAAATTGTTAATAAAAATTAAAAAAGGCTTGTTTTTATAATATTTTTTGTGTATAATTAATATAATAAAGATGATAATTAATTATCTTTTATAAAAGTTAGAATACCCTTGCTAAAGTAGGGAATAAAAAAAGTAGGAATATCTTTGCCAAAGTAAGAATTTAAAAAAGTAGGAATATCCTTGCCAAAGTAGGAAATTAAAATAGTAAATATGGCAATCTTTTAAGATTGCCATATTTTTTTAGGAGATGAATAGTATGAAAAATTTGAAAATTTATTATATAAGCGAAAGATATATAAATTATTTAAGGAAGTTTGATAGAAATGTTGCTTTTAATAAGAATACAACTAGACCATACATTGGCGTTGTTTATACATATAACAATTACAATTACTTTGCGCCACTTTCATCACCGAAACCAAAACATAAAAATATTAATTCGAAAGCAATTGATATTTTTAAGATTAAAGATGGAGAATTAGGTGTAGTTAATATAAATAATATGATTCCAACACCAATAGAAGAGTTGACAGAAGTACTACCAATGGTACAAGATGAAAAGTATAAGAAAATGTTAGAAGGGCAACTAACATTTTTGAATAATCATAAAGCAGAATTAATGAAAAAATAAATTATTTTCAAAATTTATATAGAAAGGGACATTTAAGTGAAAATATTTTAAATAGATGTTGTAATTTTTTATTATTAGAAGAAAAGTTTCAAAAATATGTTAAAGAATAAATAAAAATTTATTGACAGCCACAAAAATATATAGTATAATAGTTAACTGTAATCCGCTTAATCAAGGTAACTAAATGTTACAAACATACAGTAACTACCTTTTTTGAGGATTAGCGAGTATACAAATAAGGGAGGTGCATTTAAAATGTACGCAATAATTGAAAGCTGTGGAAGACAATACAAAGTAGCAGAAGGAGATGTAGTATTTTTCGAAAAATTAGATGCTGAAGAAGGAAAAAAAGTAGCATTTGACAAAGTAATAATGGTATCAGATGACGGAAAAGTACAAGTTGGAAATCCTTATGTTAAAGGTGTAAAGGTTGAAGGAAAAGTAGTTTCTCACGGAAAAGCTAAAAAAATAATAGTTTTCAAAATGAAAGCTAAAAAGAACGAGAGAACAAAACAAGGACATAGACAACCATACACAAAGGTTGAAATTACATCAATCAAAATGGCTAGCAAAAAAGCAGAAGCTAAAAAAGAAGTTGCAGAAGATGCAAAAGCTTAATTTTAAATTTGAAATTTAATGTTTAAGAGATATAAAAATTAAAACTGGAAGGAGTTGAAAAAAATGGCACATCACGTTGGTCAAGGTAGTACAAGAAACGGAAGAGACAGTGAATCTAAGCGTTTAGGTGTAAAAAGAGCAGATGGACAATTTGTTTTAGCTGGAAACATTCTTGTAAGACAAAGAGGAACTAGAATATATCCAGGAACAAACGTAGGAATAGGTAGTGATGATACACTATTTGCATTAGTTGATGGAACAGTTAAATTTGAAAGAAAAGGTAAAGACAAGAAAAAAGTTAGTGTTTACCCAGTAGTTGAAGAAAAGGTAGAAGATAAAAAAGCCTAATAAAAAATGTGGTACTTTTTAAGTGCCATATTTTTTTTGACTAAATTTTAAAGATGTGATACAATTATAATGTTAACATAAAGCAGAAACTTAACAAAAATTTTTAGAGTTAAGGAACAGGAGGATTGGTATGCCAAATCTGAAAAGAATGAAAAAGATGAATTATGCAGAAGCTTGGGAGTATTTTATGAAAAATGAAAATATGGCTTCTCAAGATGCGAGCGATTATCTAAAATATATTGCACGCAAGACCCCTGTTTATGATATGCGGGGGATATCAGGAATACCGGAAGAAATCTATAAAGGAGGTTGGTTAATTCTTTTAGACGGAGTATCTTGCTCTGGAAAAAGTACAATAGCAAAAAAGATATCAAAAAAATTTCCAGAAACAGTAGAAGTTCTGGATATCGATTATTTAGCTACAGATTGGATTTATCAAGAGATGGAAAAAATTAATAATAACAGAGAAAAAATGTCTTTTTTGCTTAAAGCTGGAATGCTGTCAGATGAGTATCTAAAGCTAAATTTAGAAAATATTATTGCAAGCGAAGCTGTTGATGGAAAAACTATAATTGTCGTAGGATGCTTTTTAGAATTTATTTATAGAGCATTAGTTGGGACAACTTTAGGAAAATACTTCAAAAAGGTTGCTTTTTTTACGATTTATGAGGAGATGGATATATTAAAAGAATATCAAGAAAGAAGAGAAGCCGATTTCAATAATCCAGGTGGAGAAGTTTCAGAAGGACAGATTAAAGAAACATCAAGGCAATTTTTATTCTTGAAAGAAGTGATTAATCTTCAAGCATCTGCATTAGGATTAGGCGCAGATTTATCGTTTGTTATTGATAGACAGACGAAATTATACTAATGTACAAAGAAAAAGCCGTACTATATAGCAATATATGGTATGGCTTTTTCTATATTGTTGTTATAATTCACGACTTATTATAGCCGTCCACGGTCAGACAAATAGTAATCATTTTGCATAAATAATTACTAAAATTAAAGAAAATAGGTTGCGAAAACTGAAAAAATGATATAAAATAAGCAAAAAGGAAAGAAGGTATTTAATATGGAACTAAAGATTGATTTTGAAAAAGTAGGGATAGAAAATAAGGAAATAATGAAATATAAAGACCGTGTTGAAAAAATACACAAAAATTTACACGAAAGAGCATCAAAAGAAGATGATTTTGTAGGATGGTTAGAATTACCTACAAATTATGACAAAAAAGAATTTAAAAAAATTCAAGCTGCTGCAAAAAGAATAAACAAAGATTCAGACATATTATTAGTAATAGGAATAGGGGGCTCATATTTAGGAGCAAGAGCAGTAATAGAAGCATTAAGCAGTTCATTTTATAATATGCAAACATTAAAGCAAAGAAAACACACATTAGTACTATTTGCAGGAAACAATTTAAGTCCAAATTATATAAATGACCTAATAGAAGTAATTGGAGACAAAGACTTTTCAATAAATGTAATATCAAAATCAGGAACAACAACAGAACCTGCAATAGCATTTAGAATATTTAGAGAAATATTAGAAAACAAATATGGAATAGACGAAGCAAGAAGCAGAATATATGTAACAACAGACAAAGAAAGAGGAGCTTTAAAAACATTATCAGATGAAGAAGGATATGAAACATTTGTAATTCCAGATAATGTAGGTGGAAGATTTTCAGTACTTACACCAGTTGGACTACTTCCAATAGCAGTAGCTGGAATAGACATAGAAAAATTAATGAAAGGTGCAAAACTAGCTCAAGATAATTACAATGACGAAAAACTAAAATACAATGAATGTTATCAATATGCAGTAATAAGAAATATTTTATATAAAGACGGAAAAACAACAGAGGTATTTGCAAATTATGAACCAAAAATGCATTATATGACAGAATGGTTAAAACAACTATTTGGAGAAAGTGAGGGAAAAGAAGAAGAAGGAATATTCCCAGCAGGAATAGATTTAACAACAGATTTACACTCAATGGGACAATATATGCAACAAGGTTTAAGAAATCTATTTGAAACAGTATTAAGTATAGAAACACCAAAATCAAATATTACAATAAATTCAGATGATGACAATTTAGATGGATTAAATTATTTAGCAGGAAAAGACCTAGACTATGTAAACAAAAAAGCGATGGAAGGAACAATAGAAGCACACGTATCAGGTGGAGTTCCAAATATTTTATTTAAAATGGAAAAATTAGATGAAGAAAACTTAGGAGGATTAATATATTTCTTCGAACTTGCTTGTGCTATGTCAGGAAGTATATTAAAAGTAAATCCATTTAATCAACCAGGAGTAGAAGAATATAAAAGAAATATGTTTAGATTATTAGAAAAACCTGGATATACAAAATAATTTTAAGCTAAAAGAGGTAATTTAATGAAATTTGAAAGAGAATATTATGTAGGAATAAAAGACGTAGGTCTAAATAATAAAATGTCAAATTATGGAATACTAAGTTGCTTAGAGGAAATAGCAAGTTCACATTCAGATAAGGTTGGATATGGAGTAAATGATATAGAATCTAAGAAAAAAGTATGGCTTTTAATGGATTGGAAGCTGAAAGTTATTGAAAGACCAGAATATGGCAGTAAAATAAAAGTTGAAACTTGGGCAAGGCCAATTGAAAAAAGACCATTTTCAACATATCGTGATTTTAAGATGTTCAATAATGGAAAAATATCGGCTATAGGAACATCAAAATGGATTTTATTTGATTTAGAAACAAATAAAATTGCCAAAATAACAGAGGATATAATTGATTTATATAAACCAGAACCTGAAAAAGTATTTGAAAAAGACGAAATTGAAAAGCTAAAAGAAGTTGATGAATTAAATAGTTATATAGAATATGATGTAAAAAGGTCAGATATAGATGTAAACAAACACATGCATAATCTAAATTACTTAAAATTAGCATACGAAGCTTTACCAGAAGAGGTATATTACTCTAAGGAAAAAGATAATGTTAGAATAATGTACAAACATCAAATATTACTAGGAGATAAAGTAAAATGTTATTATACTAATATAGAAAACAAAGATATAATAACAATAAAAAGCAAAGATGATAGCATTTTACATGCAATTGTTGAATTAAGCTAAAAAGGAGTGAAGCTAAATTGAGACATAAAAACGAAGACAAAATAACAAATATTTTAAAGAAAATAGCTCCAGGAACACCAATAAGGGATGGACTAGAAAATATTTTAAAAGCAAGAACAGGAGCTTTATTACTTTTTACTGATAATGAAGAATACATAAAACAACTTGTAGATGGTGGATTTTTTATAAATGAAGATTATACATCATCAAAATTATACGAATTAGCAAAAATGGATGGAGCAATAGTATTAAGTGCAGATATGAAAAAAATATTATTTGCAAATGCTGAACTAATTCCATCAAGCGATATTCCAACAGTAGAAACAGGAACAAGACATAGAACTGCTGAAAGAACAGCAAAACAAACTGGAGAGCTTGTAATTAGTATATCTCAAAGAAGAAATATAATTACAATATTTATCGAAAACGAAAGATATATCTTAGAGGATACAGAAGTTGTGCTAAATAAGGCAAATCAAGCAATTCAGACACTTGAAAAATACAAAAAAGTATTTGATAGCAAATTAAATATTTTAAATGAATATGAATTTAATGATATAGTTACACTAGAAAACGTTTTAAGTGTATTACAAAGAGCAGAAATGGTTATGCAAATTGTAGACGAAATAGAAAAACAAATTGCAGAGTTAGGTGATGATGGTAGACTAGTAGATATGCAACTAGAACAACTTATAGGTGGGATTGAAAAAGAAGAAGAACTAATAATAAAAGACTATTTATTAGTTGAAGATAAGACTCCAAAAGAGATAAAAGAAGAAATAGGAAATTTATCGTATGAGGACTTATTAAAAGAACAAAATATAGCTAAAATACTTGGATATGACATATTTTCGGATTTTGATGAAGCTTATGTTTATACAAAAGGCTATAGAATACTAAACAAAATTCCAAGAATGCCTGCAACAATAGTTGATAATTTAGCAAAAAGCTTCAAATCGTTACAACATATTATTGATGCTACAATAGAAGAACTAGATAATGTTGAGGGAATTGGAGAAGTAAGAGCAAGAAATATTAAGTCATCTTTAAAAAGAATGCAAGAGCAATTTGTATTTGACAATATAATAAATTAAATGTAAGAGGAGGAAGAAAATGAACAAGAAAGTAAAAAACATAATATGCATAATAGCATTAATTTTAGTAATTGTAATATTAGGTGGTCTATGCTACGATTATTACAAAAAACAAACATTAAAAATATCTAATCCAATAGTAACAATGGAAGTTGAAAACTATGGAACAATAAAAATAGAACTATATCCAGACCAAGCACCAGAAACAGTAAGTAACTTTATAAAATTGGCTAATAACGGATTTTATAATGGACTAAAATTCCATAGAGTTGTAAAAGATTTTATGATACAAGGTGGAGACCCTTCTGGTGATGGAACAGGTTCACCAAAACTTTCAGATTTATATAATAATGATGATGAAAATGCTGAATATAAATATTCTGATGGAACAGATGCAAAAGGATCTGATTCTTATACAATAACAGGTGAATTTGTAGCAAACGGATATAATAAAAATACTTTAAATTTAACAGAAGGAACAATTGCTATGGCAAGAGGTGATTATACAGCATCTTCTCCAACATTAGCAACAGAATCATACAATTCTGCAAGTTCTCAATTTTTTATAATGACATCAAATGACCATACAAATTTAAGTGGATATTATGCAGGATTTGGTAAAGTAATAGAAGGAATGGATGTTGTTAAAGAAATTGCAAATGTAGAATGTAAAGCAAAAGAAAAAAGTGAGGAAGATTCTTCTGCATCTTCGGAAGTTTCTACACCTGTAACAGATGTTATAATTAATACAGTATCTGTTGATACAGCTGGTGTTGACTATGGAATGCCAAAAACTTTAAAACCATTTAACTATATGAAATGGTTATATGCTCAATATGGTTTAAATTATAATGAATAAATGACAGAAAAATAGTAGTAAAAATTGCTACTATTTTTTGCTATTGACAAAAAAACGACAAAAGTTTAAAATTACGGTAGGTGATTTTTATGAGTGCTAAAGAAAAGAAAAAAGTAAGCAAAATTGCTTTGGTATTAGCCATAATAATGCTTTTAATAATTTTTATGTATGTTAGATTTATATCAAACAAAGAAACTTATGCAACTGATGAAAAAGAAAACAAATCAGAAAAAATTGAAGTCAGTAATGCAAAAATTGTTAATCTAGAAGAAATAATTCAAAAAAATACGAAAAGCAAAAGTGGAAAAGAAGAAATATATGAAAAGCAAGAAGAACTAGAGTATATAACTAAATATAGAAATAATAATGAATTGTATCAAGGAACAACTACAGTTTCACAAGAAGGAAGAAACGGAATTCAAACTATAACAATGAAAAAAATATATGATAATGACGGAAATGTAGTAAAAGAAGAACAAGTGGGATGTGTTGTAACTAAATCATCTATAAATAAGATAATTGATATAGGAACCAAAATATATGTAGAACCAGAAAAAACAGAAGAAAATAATTCTTCAAATGAAGGAAAAGGTAGCTTATCTAGAGATATTGAGCTAAATAAACCATCTGGTTTTTCGGCAGAGCAATTTAAAAAAGCTCTAACAGATAGTAAAGATACAAATAAAATATTTCAAAATAATTCAGAATATTTTTATTACATAGAAGATGAATATAACATAAATGGAATGTTTGTTGCAGCAATTGGAATACACGAAAGTGCTTGGGGAACATCAAGACTTGCAAAAAATAAATACAATTTATTTGGATATGGTGCGTATGACTCAAATCCATACAATGGAGCCTACTCATTTTCAAGTTACTCAGAATCTATAGATTTAATAGCAAGAGTATTAGTTAAATATTATTTGAATCCATCAGGAACAAAGATTTATGATGGACAAGTAGCCTCTGGAAAATATTATAGTGGAAATACAATAACTGCAGTAAATAAAAGATATGCAACAGATACAAATTGGGGAAATTCAGTATATAAATATATGCAGTATTTATATGACAAAATATAAGGAAAGTTTTTGAAAATTTTTCAAAAACACCTTGCTATTTTTTTGATAGTATTGTATGATATAAGGGTAAAAAAAATAGGAATTAATACCGATTCTAGAGGGGGAAACTAAATGAAGAAAAATATTACTATAATGTTTGTTACAATAATGATAATAATACTAGGTACATTTGGAATAAACCAGGTGTATGCAGCAACAAATGCGGCAAATGTAAATAATACTACAACACAAAATAAATCAACAGAAAAAGTTTTAACAAATGAAACAGAAAGTACTTTAGTAGAACTAAAGGAAAAAGAAATGAAATCTTTAGAGGATTACAAAGAAACTTATGGTTCAGATGCTTATGGACTAACAGCATATATTTTACATAAATTGCAAATATATAGCATACCATTTTGCTTCTTAGGAATAATGGTTGGAGGAATTTATAATTATGTTTTAGGAATCAGACATCTTGAAATACAAGAAAAAGGACTAGCCCTTATGGTATCATTTGTAACTTTAGCAATAATATGTCAAGTATTACCACTTGTATTTACTATAGTTGTAAAATTTGGAAGGGAGTAAATAACAAATGAAAGTTTTATTTGCAGTAAATGATGAAAATATTTCAACATCTATTGTTAAAAAATATCAAAAACAATATAAAGAGATAATATCATATAAAAATGTTTACTATTTCAATGCAATTTTAAAAGAATTACAAAGAAATAAAAATTATGATAGAGTAGTAATAAGCGAGGACTTAGAGGAATTTACAAGCTCTAGCTTAGAACAAAAGGACAAGTTCATTTTTGATAGATTAGATAGCATAAGTGACGAAGCTGTTGCATCAGATGGAAGTGATATACCAATAATTTTAATATGTTCAGAAAGAAGAACAAAATCAGAAGATATATTAGTAAAATTATTTGGAATAGGAATATATAATGCAATAATTGGTGAAGATAGGTCAACAGAAGAAGTATGTAGATTAATAAATAAACCACGTTCAAAAAAAGAAGCAAAATTATATTATAAAATTGATTCAGAAAACGTCAATTACGAAAAAGAAAATGATAGTGATGTAAGCGAAGTTGAAATGAGAAATATTTTAATGCATTTCAAAAAATTAGGAAATAACGAAGAAAAATATGCAGAAAGCTTTAAAAATATTGTATCACAATACACACAAGAACAATTAAAAGTAATAATTGCAGTATTACCAAACAATGTAAAGGAAGTGTTAAGTGAAACATCACCAGAATATCAAAAAATTGTATATCCAACAGGAAAAGAAATAAGCAAAACAACAAAAGGAAAGACAGGAAGAAAAGGAAGAAAAGGTACAAGCGAGAAATTATTAGAAGTTGAATCAAATCCTATGATGTCAAAACCTGTTGTAGTACCAACAACTATGAAAAGCAATATGTATTTGAATATAGATAAAAAGAAACCTGTAAAACAAATTGAAGAAATAGAAGATGAAGATGATGATTTAACAGAAGTTGATGACATAATAGAAGAAAAACCAAAAAGAAGAGGTAGACCAAGAAAAAATCCACTTCCAGAAGAAACAGAAGAAAAACCAAAAAGAAGAGGAAGGCCAAGAAAAACGCCACTTCCAGAGGAGCAAGAAGAACCAGAAGAAGAAAAAGTTGATGTTTTACCAGGATTTGATGAAGATGACGAAGATGATGAAATAGAAGAAGTAGTTCCAAAGAAAGTGTCAAAAGTTAATGCAAAAAAAGAAGAAGATACATCTATTTTACCAGGTTTTGATGAAGAAGATGATGACGATGAAGATTATGATGACGACGAATATGAAGAAGAATATGACAACCACGATGACGAAGATAATTATGAAGATTATAGTCAAAGAATAGACGATAGATTTAGTCATCCAGTTCAAAAATCAGCTAAAGGAAATATTTATACAAGCAGTAGCAATCAAGATATGAAAAAATATGATAATGTGTTTGAAGATGGAGAATTTGAAAGCTTATTAACAGGAGATAAAAAGGTAGTAGCATTTGTAGGAACAAGTAAAAATGGAACATCATTTGTAGTAAACAATGTTGCACAAATATTATCAAGTATGGGAATAAACACTGCAATTTTAGATGCTACACAGAATAAAAACGCATACTATATATATACAAAAAATGATGAGGATTTAAGAAGAACAGCAGTTAATTCTTTAGATAACTTAATGGCTGGAAGAGCAGAAGGAATAAAAGTTAATAACAACCTATCAGTATACACAAATATACCAAGCCAAAATGAAGAAATAAAAAATTCTCATTCAATAATGGAAACTTTAGTAAAAAATCATTCATTAATATTAATAGATTGTGATTTTAATACACCTATAGAATATTTTGCAAAAGCTCAAGAATTATATTTAGTTCAATCAATGGATGTACTAACAATTCAACCATTAACAGAATTTTTAAGAGAATTAAAAATAAAAAATGCACTTGAGGAAAGCAAAATAAGAATAGTATTAAATAAAATTTTAAGAGTAAGAGGAGTTACTGGAAAGAATATCGTAGGAGGAATGTCAAATTATAATGATCCAGAAATGTCATTTATGACAGAATTATTTGACAGAAATACTGTAAAAGTAGCAGCTCAAATTCCATTCGATGAAGATGTATATGCAAAATATCTTGAAGGCTTAATAGAATGTGAAATAAAATTAAATGGATATCCAAAAGAATTTAAAGCAAAATTAACAACACTTGCAGAAACAATATATCCATTATTACCAAATAATAACAGTAATGGCAAAAAAAATAAGAAAAATTCAAGACAAGGATATAGTAGTAATAACCAATATCCAAACTCATTCTCATCTGGAATGAATGATACATTAAATAGTATGAGAAATAGATATTAAAAGAATTGAAAGTGGAGGGACAAATCTTGTTAGTAATAGTGGTTATAGTATTAGTTTTTACAGTACTTGCATTAGGAATTTATAATTTGTCTTTATACAAAAGGATTCAGTCATTTCAAACACAAAATAGAAGATTTACAAATCTTAATATATTACAAGACTTTATGAACATAACAGGAAGTGATTTGAGCGTAGATAAAAAGATAAAATCTATAAATGATATAATAATAGAAAAATATCAAATAAAATATTCAACAATAGTAGTATTTGACGGAACAGATTATGTAGTAAAAGCTTCAAATGTTAATAGCAACCATTGGGATACATTAAGCAAATTACATGAAGTTAATATATTTAAGGACAGCATATCAACTGCTAGTCCTAAATATATTACAATAAACAATGAGGGAGAAAAATTACCATATCAAGAAAAAGAATTTGATAGAGCAAAATCAGCAATATTTTTCCCTTTATATATAGATAATGTATATATAGGATATTGGATAATAGAAAGTGGAGTTCCACACGATTTTGATAATATTGATACAACAATATTTGAAACAGTAAAAGAAAATATAGTATCAGTTTTAAAAGCTGTAGATTATCAAAAAATACTAGAAAACATAGTAAGAAAAGATTTATTTACAGGTCTAAATTCAGCAGAATATTTATATGGTGATGGAAAGAAAATAATAGATCAATATACTACATCAGCGATATGTATGTTTAGGATTTCTAATATTGAAGATATAAATAGAGTATCTAGAGAATTAGGAAATAAAGTAATAACAGAAGTAAGTAAAAACGTACAAGGAAATATTGCTGAAAAATACATATTTGTAAGATATATGGGACCAAAATTTGTAATAGTATTTTCAGGAGTAGAAGCAGATAGCTTAGCAGATTTTATAAATGAAATAAAAGAATCAACAGAAAAATTACAAATATCCCTAAAAGACAATTTCCAAGTTGAGGAAATAGAAGAAGGCAAAAAGAAGAAAAAGAGCAAAAAGAAAAAACGTGAAGACGTTGTGGTTAGTCCATCTTTAAACTTTGTTGTTGCAACATATTATAAAGGTACAGGAATTGAAGAAGTTTTAAAGAAAATGGAAAAACATTTAGATGAAGCTTCTAAAGATGAAAGTCAAATAAATAACATATAAAGGAGGAATTAAAATGGATTTTGATAAAACAATGTTTTTCAAGGTAGAAAAAAACAAGGATATAGACACAAAACAAATTCTAAAAGATGTATATGAAGCACTAGTTGAAAAAGGATATAATCCTATAAATCAAATGGTTGGATATATATTATCTGGAGACCCAACATATATAACAAGTCACAAAGATGCAAGAAACAAAATAAGATGCATAGAAAGAGACGAGCTATTAGAAAAATTAGTAAAAAGTTATATAGGAATTGAGGACTAATGAGAATTTTAGGAATAGATTATGGCGAAGCAAGAACAGGTTTCGCAATAACAGACGAATTAGGAATTACCGCTCAAGGGCTAGAAACCTTACAATCTAATGGAAGTGACAAGTTAATCTTAAAAAAAATTGACGAATTACTTGAAATATACAATATTGATACAATAGTTGTTGGAATGCCCTATAATATGAATGGTACAAAATCTGAAAGAGCAGAATTAACAGAAAAATTAATACATAAATTAAAATGTAAGTATAACAAATTAAAAATAGACTATATAGACGAAAGGCTTACAACAGTTGCTGCTCATAAAACAATGAATTTTTTAAATATCAACAAGCATAAAAAAAGAAATATAGTAGATACTATATCTGCAGTATATATATTAGAAACATATATGGAGAGAGAAAAAAATTCATAAAGTAAAAGTTTTTAAAATTAAAAAAATATTCAAAAATATTGAAAGGAGAAATTATGGAAGAAAATTTTGAAGGAGAAGAATTAGATAATATCATAACTTTAAATGATGAAGACGGAAACGAGGTAAAATTCGAATTTTTAGATTTAATAGAATTAGAAGATGAACAATATGTTGTATTATTACCAGTACTTGAAGAAGGAGAAGAAGACGACGGAGAAGTAGTAATACTAAAACTAGAAGATTCAGAAGAAGATAGCGAACAAGAATCTTATGTTAGTGTTGACAGTGAAGAAACATTAATGAAAGTATTTAATATTTTCAAAGATAAATTTAAAGATGAATTTGATTTCGTTGATGGCGAAGAATAATAAAGAGATGCTTAGGCGATATTAGATCGTTTAAGCATTTTATTTTGATGTGGTGTTTAACTTAAACAAAAAGAAAGGATAAGGATGTAAAATGAAAAATTTATCTTCATGGTTACTTGTAATGTTTATGGGAATGTTTTGGCTATTTAGAGTTGTTGTCGCATTCCAAGCACAATATGACCAAAGTTTTGGAGGCTTTACAGCATTTAATTTTACTGTTGAGGTAGTTTTATTATTTGTTGCAATACTTTGTATGATATTGGTTTTAAGAAGAAACATAATTGGAGGAATATTGTATTTAGCCTCTTACGGATTTTATTTTGGTGGGTACATATTAACAAATGCTATTCCAGTATTAATGTCAGGAGAAACAATGGATATGAGTGTTATGCAAAATACACTAGTTTCAGCTGTTGCACTAATTATAGCTTTTTGTGTATTTTTTGATTTATTGGTTAATAAGATAAGAAAAAGAGACCCTAAGGATAAAAAGACAGATTGGTTCTTTAATAATGAACAATATGATAGAAAATATGATGAAAGAGCTGATAAGAATCAGTATAGGAATTATTAATATATTTTATGTTTGAAATCGTTTTGAAATTAACTCAAGGCGATTTTTTTATTATTACAAAAATATAATGAGTTTAAATTAGTAGTATATATGAAAATATATTCGAAGTATTTACTGAAATTTTCAAAAAAAACTTGCCAAACCTCAAAAAATGTAGTAAAATAACAGATGTAAAAAAATTCCTTAAACTTAGTTAAATAATTAACACACCCGATTTTAAACCAGGTCTAAGGAGAAAAAGAAAACAGGAGGTGTAAACTATGATATCAAAAGAATCAAAAGCTGAAATAATAGCAAAATATAAAAGAGATGAAAAAGATACTGGATCACCAGAAGTACAAATCGCTCTTTTAACAGAAAGAATCAATGAACTAACAGAACACTTAAAAGTTCACAAAAAAGACAATCACTCTAGAAGGGGACTTTTAAAAATGGTTGGTAAAAGAAGAAACTTATTAAACTATTTAGCTAAAAAAGATGTAAACAGATATAGAGAAATAGTTGCTAAATTAGGATTAAGAAAATAATTATAACAAGGGGGCAGGAGGATTTTTGCCCTTCTTTTTTAAAGTTTAAATAATAAAAAGTTTATGTATTAGTTTAAGTGTAGCTTGTATAATATGCTTAAAACATTAAGCACATTATAGAGGTTACATACTAATAATAAACTTAAAATTAACGGGGTGTAAAAAATATAATAAAAAAGGAGAAATTTTATGTTTAAAGTTTATGAAACAGAACTAGCAGGAAGAAAATTAACAATAGAAACAGGAAAAATGGCAGCTTTAGCCAATGGAAGTGTCTTAGTAAGATATGGAGACACAGTTGTTATGGTAAATGTAACAGCATCAAAAGAACCAAAAGAAGGAATAGACTTTTTCCCACTATCAGTAGATTTTGAGGAAAAATTATATTCAGTAGGAAAAATACCAGGTTCATACACAAAAAGAGAAGGAAAACCTTCAGATAAGGCAATATTAACATCAAGAGCAATAGATAGACCTTTAAGACCTTTGTTCCCAAAAGATTTCAGAAATGATGTAGTAGTTGTATGTACAGTTTTATCTGTAGAACAAGACAACTCTCCAGAAGTTGCAGCAATGATAGGAGCATCAGCAGCACTTTCAATTTCAGATATCCCATTTGGTGGACCAACAGCAGCAGTAAATGTAGGTTTAGTAAATGATGAAATTATAATAAATCCAACAGTAGAACAAAGAGCTCACAGTGATTTAACTTTAACAGTTGCTGGAACACACGATAAAATAGCAATGATAGAAGCAGGTGCAAACGAAGTACCAGATGAAAAAATGCTAGAAGCAATTGAGACAGCACATGTTGAAATTAAAAAATTATGTGAATTCATTTCAAAAATGAAAGAAGAAATTGGAAAGCCAAAATTTGAATACAAATCATTTGCAGTAATACCTGAAATATATGATTATTTATCAGAAAATTACAAAGATGAAATGAAAAAAGCCGTTACTGAAAAAGACAAACAAGTAAGAGATAATAACATTGATAAATTAACAGAAAAAGTAAATGAAGAATATAAAGAAAAATTTGGTGAAGAAAAATTCGAAGAAGATAAATCTAATATAGGAGAAGCTTTATACAAATTAGAGAAAAAAGTTGTTAGAGATATGATTTTCTACGAACACAAACGTGTTGACGGAAGAACATTAGACGAAATAAGACCATTATCATGTGAAGTTGGTTTACTTCCAAGAGTACATGGAAGCGCAATGTTTACAAGAGGATTAACACAAGTTATGTCAATTACAACACTTGGAATGATGAGTGAAGAGCAAGAATTAGATGGAATAGACTTAGAAAAATCAAAAAGATATATGCATCAATATAACTTCCCAGCATATTCAGTTGGAGAAGCAAGAACATCACGTGGACCTGGAAGACGTGAAATTGGTCATGGGGCATTAGCAGAAAAAGCATTAGTTCCAGTATTACCATCAGTAGAAGAATTTCCTTATGCAATAAGAGTTGTATCTGAAATATTATCATCAAATGGATCTACATCACAAGGAAGCATTTGTGCAAGTACATTATCATTAATGGATGCAGGGGTTCCAATAAAAAGACCAGTTGCAGGAATTTCAACAGGTTTAATAACAGACCCAGAAAATCCAGATAACTATGTTATGATGACAGATATACAAGGAATAGAAGACTTTTTCGGAGATATGGACTTTAAAGTAGGAGGAACAGAAAAAGGAATTACAGCTATACAAGTTGATATAAAAGTAGATGGATTATCTTATGACATAATAAAAGAAGCATTTGAAAGAACACATAAAGCTCGTATGTACATCTTAAATGACATAATGTTACCAGTTTTAGGTGAACCAAGAGCAGAAATATCTGAATATGCACCAAAAATAATTACAACAAAAATAAAACCAGAAAAAATAAAAGATGTTATAGGTACTGGTGGAAAAGTAATTAACAAAATTATAGACGAAACAGGTGTAAAAATAGATATTGAAGAAGATGGACAAGTTTACATCTATGGCGAAAACAGTGAAAAAGCTTATGATGCTTTAGATATGATAGAAGACATTGTTCGCGAAATCGAAGTTGGTGGAATCTATTATGGAGCTGTTACAAGAATAACATCTTATGGTGCATTTGTTGATTTAGGAAATGGAAAAGAAGGATTACTTCACATTTCTAGAATTGCAAAAGAACATATTAGAAGAGTTGAAGACTATGTTCAAATTGGCGAAAAAGTTACTGTTAAGGTTATCGAAATTGATAATCAAGGTAGAATTAATTTAGCTATGAACGAACTTAGAGAAAAGAGAGCAGATGTTGTAGAAGAAAGCAATAGTGAAAGTAAAGAAGAAGAGAATAAAGAAGTAGAAGAATAGTTTTTTATAAAGATCGTTTCTTTTTTCGTTGGGACCGTTTCTTTTTGCAAAATTTTTCGTGAAAGGAAACGGTCCCAGTGGAAAATGCCCCGGTCCTTATGGAAAAAGAAAGGAGAAAATATGCCGGGAATTTTAACACTAGAAACACAAAGATATGCAATAAAATTAGACAATTTTGAAGGGCCGTTAGATTTACTATGTAGCCTAATAGAAAAAAACAAAATGAGTATTTATGATATCAAATTAGATGAAATAACAGATCAATATATAGAACTTCTAAACAAGGCTCAAGAACTAAATTTAGAAGTTGCAAGTGAATTTTTAAGTTTGGCATCAACTCTCCTTTATATAAAATCTAAAAAATTACTTCCAAGTAAAAATGAGGAAGAAGAAGAACTTTCAGAAGATGAGCTTATTAGAAGAATTGTTGAATATAAAAAATATAAAGACATAACAGTTGTTTTAAGACAAAATTTTGAGGAGAATGCAAATAGATTTTATAAATTACCTGAAAATATTGAGCTACCTAAGCAACAACTAGATGAGAAATACGAGGAAAACATTATTCCTAATTTATATAAAAAATTATGGGATAAAAATCAAAACAAAGTTAATGAAAATGCTAAAAATATTGAAAAAATAGCAATTACAGATACTTATACTGTTGTTAGTAAGGTAAAAGAGATGTTTAAGGAATTAATTAGAAATAAAAGTTTTGTATTTAACAAATTATTTTCTATTCAAAAACATAATAGACAAGAAGTTGTTACTGCTTTTTCAGGATTGCTTGAATTATCTAGAAGAAGTAAGGTAGAAACGGAGCAAGATGGACTTTTTGGGGATATTAATGTTAAGAGGAAAAAGTAAAAATGTCAGATTTTGTCGAACGATTTTTGGAAATTTTTATGATTTTATGTTGCAATTTTATAAAAAATATAGTATGATAAAAGGGAAATAGGCATTAATAAACACAAATCTCCAAAGGAGATTAAAAGACCAGATAACCAATGTTATCAAAAAAACAGGCATCCGACTGCCTGTTTTTTCTATTTTTGGAAAAGTCCAAAAATATCTTTGATAACTTTTAAAATACAATAAATATTTTTTAAATGTTTTAACAAAGTATGTAAAAATTTATTCAAATTAAAAGCTTTCTTTTTCTTTCGATTTTTAGGCATTATAAACACCTCCAATCTAAGATCAAAAGACCTTATCTAAAATTATACAACAAAACAAATGCAAAATTTGCCGAAAACTGTCACAAAACTCGAAAAAAGTAAAAAAATAGGCACAAAAAATCCCTAAAACCCCTTGAAATATTTTTTAACTTGTTATAGAATAAATTTGCCTAAAAAAGGCAACAATAAACAAAAATGTAAAAAACATACATAGATAAAAGTATGTTTAAAGGAGGAATTTAATATGTCAGTAAAAGTAGCCATTAATGGATTTGGACGTATAGGACGTCTAGCATTTAGACAAATGTTTGGAGCAGAAGGGTATGAAATCGTTGCAATAAACGACCTAACAAGCCCATCAATGCTAGCACATCTATTAAAATATGATTCTGCACAAGGAAGATATGAAAAAGCAGATACAGTAGTAGCAGGAGAAGATTCAATAACAGTTGATGGAAAAACTATAAAAATATATGCAAAAGCAGATGCAAATGAATTACCATGGGGAGAAATCGGAGTAGATGTAGTACTTGAATGTACAGGATTCTATACATCAAAAGATAAAGCTATGGCACATATCAATGCAGGAGCAAAAAGAGTTGTAATATCAGCACCAGCTGGAAAAGATTTACCAACAGTAGTTTACAATGTAAACCAAGATATCTTAACACCAGAAGATAAAATAATATCTGCAGCATCATGTACAACAAACTGCTTAGCACCAATGGCTAAAGCACTTAATGATTATGCACCTATAGAGTCTGGTATAATGTCAACAATACATGCTTATACAGGAGACCAAATGTTACTAGATGGTCCACACAGAAAAGGAAACCTAAGAAGAGCAAGAGCAGCAGCAGTAAACATCGTTCCTAACTCAACAGGAGCAGCTAAAGCAATTGGATTAGTTATTCCAGAATTAAATGGAAAATTAATTGGTTCTGCTCAACGTGTTCCAGTTCCAACAGGATCTACAACAATATTAGTTGCGGTTGTAAAAGGACATGATATAACAGTTGAATCAATAAATGCAGCTATGAAAGCAGCTTCAAATGAATCATTCGGATATACAGAAGAAGAATTAGTTTCTTCAGATGTTGTAGGAATGAGATATGGTTCATTATTTGACGCAACTCAAACAATGGTACAAAAATTAGATGATGACACATATCAAGTTCAAGTGGTTTCTTGGTATGATAATGAAAATTCATATACTAGCCAAATGGTTAGAACTATTAAGTACTTTGCAGAACTTGAGAAATAATGTACTTTTGGGACTGGTTCTTTTATGAATATGTTCACAAAAGAACCGGTCCCAAATGGACAAAAAGAAGGAAAGCTAGAGGGTGGCAAACTAAAAATGCCTGCCACCTAGCTTTTACTTAAATAAAAAAAGAAAAATTAACCCGAAAGGAATGAAATTTTATGAACAAAAAAACAGTTAAAGATATAGATTTAAAAAACAAGAAAGTACTAGTAAGATGTGACTTTAATGTACCAATGGATGAAAACAGAAATATTACAGATAATAGAAGAATAGTTGCGGCTTTACCTACTATAAAATATTTATTAGAGCAAAATTGTAAAGTGGTATTATGCTCACATTTAGGAAGACCAAAAGGAGAATTTAAACCAGAATTTTCACTAAAACCAGTTGCAAAAGAACTATCAAAATTACTTGGACAAGAAGTAATAATGGCAGAAGATGTAATTGGCGAAGATGCTAAAAACAAAGCAGAAAATCTAAAAAACGGGGAAGTATTATTACTAGAAAATGTAAGATTCCATAGAGAAGAAACAGATAACGACCCAGAATTTGCAAAAAAATTAGCATCATTCGGGGAAGTATTTGTAAATGATGCATTTGGAACAGCACACAGAGCACACGCATCAACAGAAGGAGTTACAAAATATTTGCCAGCAGTATCGGGATTTTTAATAGAAAAAGAATTAAAATTCTTAGGTGAAGCTTTAGAAAATCCAGAAAGACCATTTGTAGCTATATTAGGTGGCTCAAAAGTATCTGATAAAATAGGTGTAATAGAAAATTTACTAGAAAAAGTAGATACTTTAATCATAGGCGGAGGTATGGCATATACATTCTTTAAAGCACAAGGATATAGTGTTGGAGATTCTTTATGTGAAGAAGATAAATGCGACCTAGCATTAGAAATAATGGAAAAAGCAAAAGAAAAGAAAGTTAAATTCTTACTTCCAATAGATAACAAAATAGGAAAAGAATTTAAACCTGATACAGAATCTAAAACTGTAAAATCTACAGAAATTCCTGATGGATGGGAAGGTTTAGATATTGGAGAAGAAACAATTAAATTATATAGAGAAGAACTTCAAAATGCAAAAACAATAGTATGGAATGGACCTCTTGGTGTATTCGAATTTGACCAATTTGCAGTTGGAACAAATGAAATTGCAAAAGCATTAGGAGATATTGATGCAATAAAAATAATAGGTGGAGGAGATTCAGCAGCAGCAGTTGAAAAAGCAGGTCTAGCTGATAAAATGACTCACATCTCTACTGGTGGAGGAGCTTCACTTGAATTTTTAGAGGGAAAGAAGTTGCCAGGAATAGAAGCATTAATGGATAAATAAAAAATGGCACAAATGGACCGGTTCTTTTTGGGCCGATTGACCCAAAAAGAACCGGTCCCAATGGGGCAAAAAGAAAGGCAGTAGGAATTATATGAAAAATCAAAGAATATCTGGAGTATCAAAAGAAACATATAGAGTATATGATGAAAATGGTGAATTAAAAAGAATAATAGAAAAAGCAGAAGAAAAAACACTAACAGAGAATGAATGGCTAAAAGGAGTAACTTGTTTTGTCATAAACGAAAAAGGAGAAGCTTTAATAGAGGTAAGAGCAAATAAAGGCCTTACACCTGGAAAAAAGGATTTATGCTCAGGTCATTTAGATGATAGGGAAACAGAAACTCAAGCAATGATAAGAGAACTAAGGGAAGAATTAGGAATAGAATTAGAAGAAGCAATGAATGTTATAAAAGTTACACCACAAGGTGTACCTTTGGGATTTGAAAGCAAAGGAAAGATAAAAAAATTTTTCATAACATTTTATTGTCTAAAAAGGAAGAATTCAAAAGTAGAAATTCAGGAAGAAGAAATTGATAAAATTGTATGGCTACCTTTAGAAGAAGCCTTTGAACTTATAAAAAGTGGAAGAACAAAGTTTCCTAAAAATTACGATTATAGTAAAATTTTCGAAAAAGTTAAAGAAATCTATTATGGAGAAAAAGATATTCAAAGAGGAGAGCAAATATGATAGTAACATTATCAGGAATAACAGGTACTGGAAAATCATTTTTTAAAGATGCAATAGCTAAAGAACTTGGATTTAAAAATTTAGTGATAGTAACTACCAGAAAAAAGAGAACGGGAGAAATTGCTGGAATTGATAAAGAATTTGTAAGTAATGAAGAATTTGATGAAAAAGTGAAAACGAGTGAAATTACAGCAAATTTTGAATTTCTTGGAGCAAAATATGGGTATAGAAAAGAATTACTTGAATCTGATGAAAATCTAGTAACAGAAGTACATTATAATAGAATATATGATATAAAAAGACATGCACAAAATATTTTTTCAATATATATTATTCCTTATGATGTTAAAAGAGCTAAAAAAGAATTAAAAAATAGAAATTTATCCAAAGATGCAGAAGAAGCAAGGCTACAAGAAATAGATGAACACATTAAAGAATATTCACAAAATGAAGATTTAAGAAAACAATTTGACTATGAATTTATAAATGATTATACAGAAGGTTCCAAAAATAAATTAATAGAAATTATAAAACAAGAAGCATTAAAAAGAAACTCTAAAGTAACTGTGGATATAATCTAATTTAAAAAAGAAAGGAAGAATTGTAAATATGAGAAAAAAAGTAATCGCAGGAAACTGGAAAATGAATATGCTTCCAAATGAGGCAATGGAAATGATTACAAAACTAGCACCTTATGTAAAAGATGCAGAAAGCGACGTAATACTATGTGTACCATATACAGACCTATTTTACAGTTTACTTGCAGCACAAGAAACAAACATAAAAATAGGAGCTCAAAATATGCACTTTGAGGAAAAAGGAGCATATACTGGAGAAATTTCTGGAAAAATGTTAAAATCAATTGGAGTACAATATGTAATAATAGGACACTCTGAAAGAAGACAATATTTTGCAGAAACAGATGAAACAGTAAACAAAAAAATAAAATCTGCTTTTTTAAATAATCTAAAACCAATAGTATGTGTTGGAGAAACATTAGAGCAAAGAGAAGCGGGAATTCAATATGATATAATAACAGAGCAAACAAAAAAAGCATTAGATGGATTAACAGAAGAACAAGTGGCAAATACAATAATTGCTTATGAACCAATATGGGCAATTGGAACAGGAAAAACAGCGACAAAAGAAGATGCAAATGATGCGTGCAGAAAAATAAGAGAGAAAATTGCTCAAATCTATGGACAAAACGTGGCTGAAAGAGTTATAATACAATACGGTGGAAGTATGAAACCAGAAAATGCCAAAGAATTATTAGAAATGTCAGACATAGATGGAGGCTTAATAGGTGGAGCAAGTTTAAAAGCAGAAACCTTTGAGAAAATAGTAAATTACAACAAATAAAATAAGCCTTTAAGCACACAAAGCACAATACATTTTAAATATTGGCAAAATCTCCATAAGTAAGACTTAAAAAAATAAGAAAGAGGGAAAGAATTTTATGGATAGTAAATTAACAATGCTTATGATATTAGATGGATTTGGGGAAAACAATCATAAAGACGGTAATGCAGTAAAATTAGCAAACACACCAAATATTGATAAACTTATGAAAAAATACCCAACAACAAAAATTGCAGCAAGTGGGCTAGCAGTAGGGTTACCAGAGGGACAAATGGGAAACTCTGAGGTTGGTCACACAAACATAGGAGCAGGAAGAATAGTATACCAAGAACTAACAAGAATAACAAAATCAATAGAAGATGGAGATTTCTTTAGTAACGAAGAATTTATAAATGCAATAGAAAATTGTAAGAAAAATAACTCAAAACTTCATATACTTGGATTAGTATCAGATGGTGGAGTTCATAGTCATAATAGACACCTATATGGTTTACTAGAAATGGCAAAAAGAAGAGACTTTGAAGATGTGTATGTACACTGTTTCTTAGATGGAAGAGACACACCACCAGCATCAGCTGAAAATTATATACAAGAATTAGAAGAAAAAATGAAAGAAAAAGGTGTAGGAAAAATTGCAAGTTTATCTGGAAGATTCTACGCAATGGATAGAGATAAACGTTGGAATAGAGTACAAAAAGCATATGACGCAATGGTTTTCGGAAAAGGAGAAACAGCTGGAACTGCAATAAATGCAATCGAAAGTTCATATCAAAAAGAAGTATTTGACGAATTTGTAGAGCCAACAGTAATAATGAATGGAGATAAACCAGTTGCAACAATAGAAAATGGAGATTCTGTAATATTCTTTAACTTTAGACCAGATAGAGCAAGACAAATAACAAGAGCATTAGTAGATCCAGAATTTAATGAATTCGAAACAAAGAAAATGAACCTATATTTTGTATGTTTCACAAGTTATGATGAAACAATGCCAAATGTTCATATAGCATTCAAAAAAGAACCAGTAAAAAATACACTTGGAGAAGTTATAAGCAAAAATGGTGGAAAACAATTAAGAATAGCAGAAACAGAAAAATATGCACATGTTACCTTCTTCTTTAATGGAGGAGAAGAAAAACAATATGAAGGAGAAGATAGAATACTAGTACCATCTCCAAAAGTTGAAACTTATGATATGAAACCAGAAATGAGTGCTTATGAAGTAACAGAAAAAGTTATAGAAGCAATAAATTCTAAAAAATACAATTGCATAATATTAAATTATGCAAATCCAGATATGGTAGGACACACAGGAAACTTACCAGCAGCAATAAAAGCAATAGAAACAATAGATGAATGTGTAGGAAAAGTAGTTGAGGCAATAAATGCACAAAAGGCAAATCTATTAATAACAGCAGACCACGGAAATGCTGAACAAATGATAGATTACAAAACAGGAGAACCACATACTGCACATACTACAAACTTAGTACCATTAGTTTTAGTATCTGAAAAAGAAACTGTAAAACTAAAAGAAGGAAAATTAGCAGATTTAGCGCCAACAATATTAGACTTAATGGGAATAGAAAAACCAGAAGAAATGACAGGAGAAAGTTTAATAGAAAAATAGGAGTGTAAAAGGGGATGCTTAGAACTACTAAGAATATGAAAGATAAATACGAAAAAATCCAAACCTGTTTATTTGATTTAATTCCAGAAAAATGGGAAGAAATATATCTTTATGCATCTGTTATAGATGATGAGGAAAATGTACAAACAGGAGAGATGTATTTTTATTATCTTCCAAAAGGATTATTAAAAAAGAAACCTGTAAATGTGTATGAAGTACCTAAAAAATTTAATATTAATGAAACAGAATATTTAAAAATTGTTGATGTATTATATCAAACAATAAAAGAACTAAGACAGGACTTTATAGATACAGAGCAAGATTTATGGACCAATATAACAATATCAATAGCGCATTGCAGATTTAAAGTTGAATTTAATTATGACAAAATAAGTAAAGAAGAGTATTCAAGTTATGTTAGACATGTTATCTGGAGATATAAATATTTACACTTGGGTGGAGAGCTAAAAGATGAAAGAAAAATCATCGAAAAATATTTGAGCCAAGAATTACAGGAAAATCAAGCAAAAACAGAAGAATATCAAACAGGAATGTATTTAAAAACAGCAAATAATATAGTTGGCTTTGATAGAGAAATAAAGGCTGAACAAGAAAGACAAAAAGAGCAAGAAATAAAGGCAGCAGAAATAGAAAAAAGAAAAACTAAGAAGCGCCAAGAAAAAGCCCAAAAAGAAGAAGAAAAAAGACGCAAAGAGGAAGAAAAAAACAAAAATCAAATTTTGAAAATGTAATTAGATGTGTTAAAAATAGTAGTTGCAACAAGTGACTGCATTTTATATAAATATTTAAAGGAGGAATTTCAAATGAAAGAATATTTGGAAATTGACGAAGTAAGAGCTCTAGAGGTATTAGACTCAAGAGGAAACCCAACAGTACAAGTTGAAGTAGTACTAGAAGACGGAAGCCAAGGAGTAGCTTTAGTTCCATCAGGAGCATCAACAGGAAGCTTTGAAGCAGTAGAATTACGTGATGGTGACAAATCAAGATATTTAGGAAAAGGTGTATTAAAAGCAGTAGAAAATGTTAATACAATAATTAGAGATAAAATAATAGGAATGAATGCCTATGATCAAATAGGATTAGATAGAACATTAATAGAATTAGACGGAACAGAAAATAAAGGAAAATTAGGAGCAAATGCAACACTTGGAGTTTCACTTGCAGTTGCAAGAGCAGCAGCTAGTTCTTTAGGAATGGAATTATATAACTACATTGGTGGAATAAATGCAAAAGTACTTCCAACACCAATGATGAACATTATGAATGGTGGAAAACACGCTGATTCAACACTTAGTGTACAAGAATTTATGATAATGCCAGTTGGAGCTAAATCATTTACAGAATGTATGAGAATGGGAGCAGAAGTATATCATAACTTAAAGAAAGTTCTTAAAGAAAAAGGATTATCAACAGCTGTTGGTGATGAAGGTGGATTCGCACCAAACGTTAAAGATGAGGACGAAGCATTAGCAATAATAATGGAAGCAATTGAAAAAGCTGGATACAAACCTGGAGTTGATATTTGCTTAGCATTAGACTGTGCAGCTACAGAAATGTATGATGAAGCTAAAAAAATAGGAAAAGACGGAGATTATCATTTCTGGAAAATAGGTGTTACAAAAACTTGTGACGAAATGATAGACTTTATAGAAGATTTATGCAATAGATATCCAATAATCTCAGTAGAAGATGGATTAGCAGAAGAAGATTGGGATGGATGGAAAAAATTAACAGATAGATTAGGAAAGAAAGTTCAATTAGTTGGAGATGACCTATTTGTTACAAATATTAAGAGATTACAAAAAGGTTTAGATTTAGGAGTAACAAACAGTATATTAATTAAATTAAACCAAATAGGAACTTTAACAGAAACATTAGATGCAATTGAACTTGCTAAGAAAAATGGTTATACAGCTGTTGTATCACACAGAAGTGGTGAAACAGAAGATACTACTTTAGCTGATGTTGCAGTTGCTACAAATGCAGGACAAATTAAAACTGGTGCTCCTTGTAGAACTGATAGAGTTGCTAAATACAATAGATTATTAAATATCGAAAATGATTTAGGATGCTCTGCAATTTATGCTGGAAGAAAAGGTTTAAATGTTTAATTTAATATTTGATAATGAAAATATGAATGAGAGTAAAAGCAAATAAATGCTTTTACTCTTTTTTGTAACAAAAATGTAAAAAACACTAACTTCGCTCATTCCAACAACTTCGACAAACAACACTAAAATAACAAAAAAACACAAGCGAAATAATGCAAAGAATATTGCCTTTTCGTAACTGTTATGATAAAATCAAAATGTAATAATATACACATAGGAGACGAAAAAATGAAAAAAAGAAGAAATATAAAAAACAAAACAAATAAACCATTATTTGTAGTAATACTACTTAGTTTTTTAATAATAATTTTATTATCAATATATATAATTTATTTAAGATTTATACCATACAAAACAATAGAATATGATGGATATGCCGTATCTGGAAAAGAAATAGCATCAAACCTATTAAACACAAACTTTGATGTTGACCATAATGTAAAAGCATTGCAGGTAAAAGACCAAGACTCAATATACGAAAATCTAAATTCATATTATTTAGGAGCAAGTAAGCAAGACAATATAAACTTAAATTATCCAATATATGTAAATAATTCTTTAGCATTATATAATTTGTCGCCAAAAGTAACACTTATAACAGACGAATTTCAGGAAGTACAAGGATATAGTGGAACAACTCTAACATCTGGAGAACTATATAACTCAAATACTTTGCAAAGAGCAGATTACTATGATTATATACTATTAAAAAATACTGACAATTTATATATAAACACAAAAGAATTTAAGGTAAAGACAAACCTAAATGAATATACAATAAAAATGAACAGCATAATTAACTTTACAAGAGAATTTATAACATTTTATACATTAAAAAATGATGAATTTGTATATGACAAAATATTAGATGTGGACGAAAGCTCTACTATAACAATAGAAGATTATAAAAGAACATATACATACAAAGAATTTTTAATGAATTTAGGAATTATAAGAGAAGAAACAAATAATAATCAAGAACAAAATAATACAACAGAAAATGAAACAAAAGAAAAAGAAACGAAAAATGAAACCAAAAATACAACGACAACACCAGAAATAAAAGAAGAACCAAAAAAAGAAGAGATAAAAGTAGAAGAACCAAAAAAGGAAGAAGAAACTGATGATTCTGGAAATGTAGATATAGAAAAAATTTGGATAAAACCTACAGTAACTTGTACAGATTTTACGGCTAATGTATATACAGCATTTGCAAACCTAAGTATATCAGATCCAAGTAGGGTTATATATAAAGCGATAACATTTACCTTCTATAAAGATAATGAAATTGCATTTAGGGTTTCAAGTGCAAATCCAGGAGAAATAAGTGTAACAAAATTATTACCAGCAACAAAATATAAAATTGTTGGTACATACCAATACAGAAATAAAGAAGGAAGCTTAATTGAAAATACAGTTTTAGAACAAGAAATAAAAACAAAAGATGTAGACACATTAAAGCCAATAGAACTAGAAAAAGAAAATGGACAAATATATTCAAACAAACTAGAAATAAAAAATTTACGTGTTACATCAGATGTAACAGATGAAGCAATATATGGTGTATCAAAGGCAGAAGTGTTAGTAAATGGAACAAAATATTCTATAGATACAAATACACTAAGAAAAATTTTAAAAGGTGAGGGTACAACATATCAGACAACAGAAGGATTAAAATCAAATAGTACATGTGATTATGAGATAAGATTTTATGATACAGCAGGAAATATAATGAATTTGAAAAACAATACTGGAAGAACGGAAACATCGAAAAAAGCACCATCTGTAAAAATTAAAGTATCAGCACAAGAAGTAATATCTGTTAATATAGAACCAACAGTTGTAAATGAAGATAATGTTGATATAGAAAATTTAAGATACGTATTGTATTCTGAAAATGGAGAAGAAATATCAAGCTCAAATATATCAAATGGAAAAAAACTAACATTTGATAACCTAGACCCACAAAAGACATATACTATAAAAATATATGCAGATTTTGATATATCAGATGGAAAAGGAAAGCAATCTAATCAAGAAATTGGAAATAGTACATTTACAACTTTACCTTTAAGTAAACTTGGAAGTTTGAAAATGGAAGTATCCTACAATATAGATACAGATTTAACATGTAATAGTATTAATTTAACAACAGCAATAAACACAAGTAAAACAGACAGTAGATTAGTAAAAATTTTAAAGAGTGTAAAATTATCAATTCAAGACGAGAAAAATAGTGAAATAAAATCTGTTGAAATTACAGATATTTCAAAGCTATCAACAGAAGAAGGAATAAAAAGCCTAATTGAAACTTTAAAATCAAATACGACATATAATATTGTACTAACAGCAAAAGCTATGCAGGGAAGCACTGAAGCAGATGTTCAAGTTTCATATACACTAAGGAAATTCTTAACAAATAAATTGCCAGCAAGAATAAACATATCTAATGTAGTTGTAACCACAAGTGTAATTGATATGGATGTGTATATAGAAGATATTGATAAAAGTTGTTTAGAAGATATAGTAAATATAAGAATGTTAGATAGTTATGATAAAGAATATATACCAACGATAGAGCCAAAAGAAATAAAAAGCAGTACAAAAATACCAACAAATCAATGGGTAAGACTTACTTATGATGGATTAACCGAAAATGAAACATTTACATTAAGTGCGGAAGTTGCATCATATAATGAAACAAATGATGTAAGCAAGGTACAAAACAATTTTGTAATAGACAAGACGCAATTTGTAACAACAGGACTTGGGGGGAAAATTGACTTAGTGGGAATGGAAAGACAGATGAAACAAGATGGTTCAAATTTGGTTGATGTAAAATCTGAAAACAACTGGTATTCTAAGTGTTTTGATGCATTTACATCAGATTATACTTTAGATGAATCATATACTGCAAAATTTAAAATAACTCCAAAATATAATTATGGAAAAACTTATACAGAAGATGATAATTCTATAACACTAAATTTATTATCAAAACAATGTTATGTATATGATTTATCAAAATATGCAGGACAAACAGTAACAATGTCATTTTCTGCTAAAGTAACAGAGGCAAATGCTAAAGTATATATACAAAAAGGAAAAGATATTGGAAAAAATCTAGAACAAATAACAGGACTTGGAACTGGAAATTTAACCTCATATACAAAAACATTTAAAGTACCAGATGATGGTTATGTTGGATTTTATCTAGAAAAATACGAAGAAACAATACCACCACCAGAGGATGACGAAAATGCAGAACCTACTATAAAAGAAAAAGATTATACATTAACAGTAAGAGATCTAAAAATAGAACTTGGCGAAACAGCAACAGCATATTCAAAATATGGTTATGACTTCTTTGCAAATATGAATGTAGAATTTATAGATAAAGACCATATAACTTATGATAAAAATGAACAAAGATGCAAATATTTTGTAAGATTAAAATCAGATAAAGGCTTATCAGAAGAATTTGAATATACATATAATTCTAATGAAACTGTATATGAAAATTACAAATACAAAATTGAGGAATCAAATGAAATAGTAAATTACACAGCAGAATTGGTAATTAAGCAATATGGAAGAGAATATATTTTAAATTCTGTAGAATTTGCATATAACCCAGAAACATGTACAGAAATAAAGAGTATATCAACAGTAGAAGAATTTAAAAGCATTCAGCCTTATGGAAATTATATACTTTTAAATAATATAGACTTATCAAATGCAAGTAGTACAAGTGAATTTACATTTGGAAATCCTAATATAGCTTTTTATGGTAGCATAGATTTTAATGGAAAAACAGTAAAAAAGGATACATATTCCTTAGAAAAAGGTAGAGAAACAACCTCATATATTTTCTATAAAATAGATGAAAAAGCAAATCTAAAAAATATTGTTATAGACTATTATATAAACAATGCAAAAAATAGATATACAACAAATGTAGAAGGAGTAGATACATTTATAGCAGGAGAAGATGGTACGTATTCATTATTCTTATATAATAATGGAACAATAGACAATGCAATAGTAAACTTAAAAAGTTGTACACAAAAACAGCGTATAAATGTTGGACTTTTAGGATTTAGAAACAAAGGAACTATTGAAAACTTTATAGTTAATACGGAAAGCGTATTATATGGCTCACAATATTTAGCAGGTGTATGTTTGTATTCAGAAGGTACAATACAAAATGGATATGTTTATGGTAACGGAATAGAAGGAATTGGAAATATAACTATTGGAGATTATAGATATATAGCAGGAGTAGTATTCCAAGTAGATGGAACAGAACAAGAAGGCTCGGGATTACTTCAAAATATATATAATATTGCACCAATAAGAATGAACCATTGTGATTCTACATATTCTTATGCTGCAAATATAGTATATAATGTTGGATATCCTCCTGTAATTAATGAAAATACAGGAGCGATAATTGAAAACAAAGAATCAGCAGCTATAGTAAGAAATGTATATTCTGTACAACCTATAATTTCAGTATATAATGATTATGAATATTATGGTGTAATGGATTCGAGTAATAAAGAAGGAAATATTGGACCAAATATTTTAAATAAAAATAATGGTACACAAATAAAAGAATCATATTATTTCTGTGATGTAATCTATGAAGCTAATGATTATAATACAAAGTCATCAGCAACAGCATTATATGAACCAGGAGTTCAAGATGTAATGTTAAATGCAAATAGCTACACACAATTTATAATTGATATATATGTAAATAATGGATATTATCCACATTTGAACTTAAATTACTGTATGCCAAAACAAGAAAATATAAAAATAGATGTAACGGGAACCGAAATAATAGATGTTTTATCTGGAGAAGTAGTAAAAGATAATGAGATATCAAATGTTGAAATGACAGATAAAGTAAAATCTGAAATAGAACTTTATATAAGAAATAACAAAATAGATTTAAAAGGTGACAATATTTCACTTGCGGTATTTAGAGTTTATAATCCTGCAGGTACTACAATTAGTGAAATTAATGTACACTATATGGATACAGCTATTATGAGCCAATCATATAGTAAAAAAGTAAGTACAGTTTATTGTATACTTAATAATCCAACATCATTTTTAGATACTTATGAAGTTGCATCAATAAGAAGTAAAATGGCAAATGGAAAAATAAAAGAATCTATATATGGTGAAAATGAGGATTTAGGAACAAGAAAAATAGATGTTACATTTATAAAAAATATTTCTACAGCCGAGGAATGGAATGCGATAAATAATAATGACCTAAATGGTGTAAGTGGTTTAATACAAAATTATAGATTGATAAAAGATATAGATTTTGGAAATGCTGATTTTGCTCCATATATAACAGGAACCTTCCAAGGATATTTAGATGGAATGTATAATGGGCAAATACATACCTTAAAAAATATAAATGGTACAGAATCTTTAATAAAAGGATTCAGCAAAGGAACAATAAAGAACTTATATATTGATGGATTTACTATAAATTCATCTGCTCAAAAAATAGGATTTATTGAAAATGCAGAAGTAACAGAAAATATTGTTATAGATAATATTCATATAAAAGATATGGAAATAACCTCATCATATAGTGGAGGAACACCTTGTATAGGTGGAATTGCAGGATACATAAATAGTGGATCAAGTAGTTTGGCAGATAATATAAAAGTACAAAACTGTTCTGTTCAAGGACTTAATATAGATTTTACAAACACAAATGTAACAAACATCAGAGTGGGTGGACTTATAGGGCATTTATACATATATGGTGGAGTAGAAGCTTATGTTGCAAACTCAATGGTTCAAAATTTAATTATGAATGCTAATGTTACATCAAACAGCGGTGTAGGAGGAATAGTTGGATATAAAGGACACGATTCAGACGAAAGAGTAAAACCAGGAACACCATACGTATATATAGAAAATTGTTATAGTACTGGTAAAATAAATACTTATAACTATGCTGGTGGAATACTAGGATATGATCGCTGGGGAAATATTTTTATTAAAAACTGCTATAGTATGGTTAATATTACAAGCAAAGTTATGTCTGGAAATGCATATATTGGAGGAATAGTAGGATTTAGCGATACAGGAGTATCTAGAATAACTAATAACTTCTATTTAGGAAATATATATGTTGCAGGAAATAATGTTGGATGTGTAAATAGAATATTTGGTGGAAATAGTGGAACATCATCATATAAAAACTATGCATATAAAGATCAACTAATAAATGGTGAAATAAACACAAACTCACTTGGAACAACAAAGTTATTGTCGTATGAAGAAGCCTTCCAAACAAATACATATTCTTCAAACATGTTAAATTGGGGAAATAATTATGCATATAAAATAATGAAAGATGGAGAAGAATTTGATTTATTAGGCCATAAATATCTACCTGAATTAAATAGTACAGATGGAAATGTTTTGCCTAACCAAAAGATGACGAGAATTGATAATGATTTAAAATTAGATTCTATTACATCAACACCTTCAAGTGATAAAACAAAAGTAACTGTTGTGATGAAATTTGAAAATAAAAATAATTTGAATTTAACAAGAGTAAAAATAGAAAACAATGATATGCAAGTAATAGATGGCTCTTGGCAGGTTTCAAAAGATAGTAAAGGTCTAACGGTAGTAACATTTGTTGCAACACCAAATAGAGCTTACGATAGTTACAAAATAGAAAGTATTTACTATGAAAGTGATGGAATAGAAGTAGAAAAAGAAATAACAACTAAAATTAAAGTGGAACTTTACAAAGGAATTTCAAATGCTACAGAATGGAATGAATTTTTCTCTGGAGAGGGAAGAACATCAGAAGGACAAAATGTAAAGATTACAGGAAATATTGATTTTAGTACAGTAAATAAAATAGAAAGTAATGTTGTTATTGGTAAATTAGAAGCAGATAGTATGCTTACAATTTCAAATGTAAATATTTCTTCAATTGGTTCATATAGTGGATTTATAAAAGAAATAAAAACAAGCTTTAAAAATATTACTTTTGAAAATTGCAACATATCAGGAAATGCAAGCTATGCAGGTTTAATATCTATATTAAGAGGAGCGGCAAATAACTGCAAATTTAATAATATAAATATATCTTGCACTGGGGACTTTATAGGCCCAATTTCTAGAAATATTGCTGGAAGCTTTAATAATATAACTTTAAATAAAGTTGTAATAAACGGAAGAAGTTATGTAGGTAGCTTATGTGGACAGGCAGTATCTTTGGGAAGTTCTTCAAATATAGAAGGAACATACATAAATGTTACATCTAATGGAAATTATGTTGGTGGAATATTTGGATATACAGACGGTACAATTAGAAATATATCGGCATACCAATATTCAGCAGATGGAAGGAAATCTTCTGATACAGAAACTTCATACTTAGTAAAAGGTAGTCAATATGTTGGTGGAAATATAGGCCAATATGGAGGCGCAGGAAATTGGGCAAATACCTTAAAGACAACAAATAGTAAAATACAAGGAACAAACTTTATTGGAAGCAATATTGGATATGGTTCTGGAAATGCAAATGGATTAACATCTACAAATAATATTGTTACAGGAAGCGGAAACTATATTGGTGGAAATGTCGGATATCACGGTTGGTCATATTACAATATGGTATCTACAAATAACACTGTTACAGGAAATTATTATGTTGGAGGAAATGATGGTGGCTTAGGCTGGGCAAATGTAATAAATGCAACTTCTGAAAACAACAAAATAAAAGGAAATGCTTATGTTGGTGGATGTATAGGAATAGGAGATAGTTACTACAGTTATACAGTAACTCTAAGATCACGTGGCGCAAACCAAGAAATTAGTGGTGGAAGCCATGTAGGTGGTGTAATTGGACGCTCTGTTGGAAGAATAAAAGATGCAAAAGCCGAAAATTGTACTGTAATAGGTACAGGAAATTATGTAGGCGGAATAGTAGGAACATCTGAGTATTCGACAACTTCAATTTCAAGTACTAATAGTGACAATTATGCTGTAGCAGGTGCAAATGCAAAAAATGTAACAATAACAGGCAGTATGAACTATGTAGGAGGAATATCAGGTTATATAGTAGGAACTATGTCTGGAGCTGTTTTAGAAAATAGTATTGTAACATCAAGTGGAAGTAATGTAGGAGGAATATCAGGTTTCTATACAGGATATACAGGCGGATCAGCAAGCTCAATAGCATCATCAAATTTCTTCTTATGGCATTCATATAGTGTAAATTCTACTGTAAAAGGATTAAACAATGTAGGTGGAATTGCAGGAAACTTTATTTATGGAAATATACAATATTGTTATGTTGGAAATACTTCGATTACAGCCACAAATAATTCGGCAGGTGGAATAGTTGGATATTTTGATAATAGTAGATTAAGCAATATTCAATATAAAGCAAACATAAAATACAACTTTATAGCAAATACCGAGGATGATAAAGCTGTTATTGCTAACAATTCTGTTGGTGGATTAATAGGTTCTACAGCAAAGCAATTAAATTATGACGAAGATATAGAAAAATACAATAATGTTGAGTGTAACTTAGTTGTAACAGATATAGCATCACCAGGAAGCTATATAGATATGGGAATTGGTTCTGTAGCAAGTAGTGAAATGGGAACAATTCAAAGTCAATATATGAATAATATTTATGTATATAACTGTTCACGTTTAAATGGTTCACAAGTTGGTGGATTAGCAGAGGAAAAAGATAATTATACAATGGTAAGTAGTAGTGAATTAAGTACTAATATATATACTAAAAATGATAAAATCTATGAAACAGAAGTGGATGAGGATGGAAATGAAATTCAAAAAGTTATTGGAAATAAAGGATTAAACTTTGGATATTCAAGATATGACTATAGTAATGGATATTTCCCAACTTTAAAAACAAATTATTCAGCTAATTTATATTGGGGAAGTGGCAACTTGAATATTGTTCAAAATAAAATTCCAATTCCAAATAGAACTGTAGAATTCACGGAAGATGCAGTATCGCTAGAAGATGCAATGTTACTAGAAGATATGGAAGTTAGTGTAATGAGCTTAGACATTTTACAAGATGAAGAATTACCAGATATATCTGTATATGCATCTGATATTGATAAAATAAATATAGAATTTAGAAACCTAAATGATTCTGCTAAATTTAAAGTTACCTCAGAAAATGAAACAATTATAGAACCATCAGACATAAAAGAAAATGTATATACATTAAAATATGACTTTGAAACACCATTAGAGATAACGGTATATAATACAAGTTATTCATACAAAAAACAAATAAATCCGGAAGATGTTAGAAATCTACTAGCAATAGCAAATGACGAATATTTGTATTTAAGTGAAGATACAGTTAATTCTAATAAGAGAACATTAGATGGCAAATATTGCAACTTGTATAAAAATAAAATACTAGACAAAGATGGAAATATATATGATATTTCGACAATGAATAAAATAGAAAGCACAAATAAAGAAATAAAATTATTAGATACACAAAAAACTATTGCAGAAACTAATATTGACAATAAGACTATACAGACCTTTGCACATTGTTCAAAAGTAACACAAGGAGACAAGAACACATATAAAGAGCAACAAATTTTTGTTAAAAATGGATATATGTATGTTATAGATGGAAAAATGGATAACAAAAATGGTTCTGCAATAATAGATACATATAATAATAAACAATATGAAACAATTTTAGGTGAAGATGGAGTAATGTATGATTTATTAACTAAAATAAATTATCCATCAAACTTTAAAAATAAAGATATTATTGCTATGACAAGCAATGTTGAAAATAATAACAATGTAGTTTTAGTTTATTATGCAAATGGAAAAGTATATGGATTTAATTATGTAACAGGTGAGGAAGTATATGATAATAATGTTAAAGATGAAAATGTTAATTTAGCAAATTATATACTAGAAAATTTAAGTACCGCTAATATTTCATATAATATAAACAAAGCTGATTATATTGCAGCAACAGAATTAGCAGGCAAATTAGATAAAGTTTCTATTGAAGAAGCGACAGAAAAGATAAATAAGGAAAATAATCAAAATATAGAAGTTGATATTAATATAAATGGAGAAAATGACAATAATAGTGACATAAATGATAGTGATAGCGATATTGCTAATAAAGATAACAATGTTATTAGCAGTAAGAGCCAAACAACTGAAAACATATTAAATACAACACAAAATAATAAAAATAACTTAGATAATAAATATGTAACTACTTATGATCCAGGCACACAAAGTTATGTTGTATATAGTACAGCTGAACTTATAAAATCAGATGCTCCTAAAACACAAACAGAAAATGAAAAAATTAATGGAAATAAAGACTTAATTTCATATTATACAAATTTATCAACAAGCAAAGAAAAACTAAAAGATACAGGAATAATACTCATAGCTGGAATTATTGCTTCGATATGTGTTATACTTATAATTTTATATAGAAAAACAAATAAGTAGGCAGGTTTTACCTACTTATTTTTAATGTAATATAAATGTAATATAAAAGTAAAATAAATGTAACAAAAATAAAAAGACTTAAAAGCCCCAATGTATGGGGCTCTAAGCGATTAAGAAAATAAAACGTCGAAAAATGTAAAAAAATATATATTGAAAAAATAACGGTTGTATGTTAGACTAAAAAAGAAAAAATATTGTCAAAATAACGTAAATAAGGGAGATAAGAAATTTATGAAAAAATATGTTTTATTTTTTATAAGTATAGGTGTAATATTAGGAGCAATATTAATATTCAATGTTGCACATATAGAAGAAAGCAAAAAAGAAACTTTTAGTGAATCAGGGTACATATTAAATGGGTCAACAAATAGATATTACTTTTATCAAGACGAAACATATACTACATCATACAATAAACAAATAGTATTTTATGATACAGAAGGAACAAAAGTAACAATTGATGATAGTAATTTTATTCACTATACAAGTGGAAATATAGTAGCATTACAGGAAAGTGTATTATTAGATTTAAGCAAAATAAATGATAATCCAATTGTCTATTACGATGTTGCAGCAAATAAAGAAATAAAGAAAATATCAAATAGATATTCTGTAAAAAATCTAGATTCAGACTTGCAATTTGAACAAGCAATATGGAAAGTATCAGCCAATAAATACATAATACTTGCAAATAAATTAAAAATAACGCTTAATAATGGTATGACAAAAGATGTAGATGGATATGTTGAAATAGAATATTCAGATAACGAAATAGTAAATATATACAACCAAGAATTCAGCTACCAAACAATATCATCTAATTCATACATAGAATTGCAAAATAATATAAAAATCAATCTAGGTACAAAAATAGTAAGCCAAAACGATGAAAATAAAATGGCCTTAGAAGATATGGTAATTAACTCTAATGACAATGTAACATTAGTAGATTTAAAACCAGAAAAAGAAGAAAATACAACAAATGAAACAGAAAATACTAACGAAACAACAGATGAGAACCAAACAACTCAAAATAATATACAAGTTGCAAATGGAGGTTCTACATCATCAACGTCAACAACATCATCATCAACATCTAGTAGCACAACTGTAGTTGCAAATAACTCGGTAGGTGGAACAACAGAAAATGACGAAAAAAATAAAATAAACATAGAAACACCAAACATATTATATGAGTATGTAGATGATAATGAAAATAAGGTTGACGAAACAGCAGCAATAAATGAACCAAAATTCAAATTTGAAAATATGAAAATTACAGCTGTTGGATTACAAGGAAATGTCCAAATTACAGATGATTATGATTCATTATCAAAAAATGATGATATTAATATAAGAATAATAAATAATTCAACAGGAAAAAATGCATATAGTGAAACTTATTCTTATGGTATTTTTAATATACCAGTAAATATAGAAACCTTGAATCCAAATACAAGTTATACGCTTATTGCTAGTGCAACTTATGTAGTAAATGAAAAAAGCTATACGAAAAACTTTATATATAAAACATTTGTAACCTCAGATATAGGAATAAAGCTAGAAAAAGAATCATTTACAGACAATTTACTATCATTTAATGTTAATTTTACAGATGAGTTAGCAGAAAGTGCAGAAATAACCTTACTTGATTCAGATGGAAATGAAATATTAAATAGAAAACAAACTATAAAAAATACAAAGACAGAAGAAACTATAACATTTGATGGATTACCAGCAAACACTGATTACATAGTAAAAATATCAAGTATAACATATAATGGCATAATTAAAAATGGGGAAAATTGGGTTATAAATACTAAATGCAAAACCTTAAAATCAAAAGCAAGTATAAATAACTTAAATTACTCTATAAATAAAAGAGATGGAACATTTACGTTATATATAGACAATGTGACAGACAATGATAACTCAATACAAAATTACAAATATGTAGTTTACAAATACACCCAAATTGAGGATGCAGATGGAAAATATAGATTAGATTATGATACGAAAAATGTAATATATCAAAGAGAAACAACAAACAAAGAAATAACATTAACAGTAGCTGATGAGAATAGTGAATCTGGAATAAAAAGAGGAGAATATTACGGATTTAAAGTAATTGCAACAACAAATGATAATGAAAAATATGTAGATGTTGAAAGCCAAATTTGCGGAGCATTTGCATTAAATGGATCAACATTTCCAACTGTAAAATTTGAAAGACAAGATAGTGATTATCCACCAACAGAAATAAGAGGATGGCTATATATAATAGATAATGATAATACTATAACAGTAGATAGCGATAATCCGTTAACAATTACGTATTACAGTGATGTAGATGAGGGAAATGTATATGTAAAAAGAACAACTCTTCAAGCAGATGAAAGAACAACAGATGCAGAAGGAAATGAAGTAATTAAAATATGGGTAGACATTGGAGAAAAAGGTAGTAGCAAAAAAGGATTAAAAGCAGAAACTTCATACACATTTGCGGTATATGGAACAATAAATCTTAAAGATGGTAATGGAGATTATAAAAATACTCATATTGGAAGTAGTATAGTTACAACAGGCTCTTATGAAAATTTAACAGCTAATCTTAATTCAAGAACAAGTGCAACAAGTGCTTTTGCAGTAGATTTAAACCTAGAAGGGGACAATGTTGCAAGAGAGGGATTATCAAGTGTAAACCTTATGCTTTATGAGGGGTCTGGAGATATAAACAATGGTGAATATAAGAATTGGACACGTACAATAACAGAAAGCAACTTTACATCTTGTTTAAATAATGTAAAAGTAAAAAAAGAAGTAAATAGTTTACAAGAATTGTTTTTTGATAATACTTTGGTTGTAACTCCATCATTTATAGGGGGAGGAAAAGAATCAAGTTATACAGAAGTAAATTACCAAGTTATTGTTACAGCTACAATAGATGGTACAACATATTCAAACAAAATTCCTATAAAATCAGCAGATGATGGTAATGAAAATACAGGAAATACAACTTATACAGATGAAAAAGCAAATGAAACATATTCAGCTGCATATATAATTGTTAAGGGAAAAGGAACAACAGCAGATGTTACAGAAGAATATAAAAAGCTAACAGCAACAGCAATAACAAATGGAAGTGCAAGTAGATATGGCATAGAAAAAAGAGCTGACTTAGATAATGATACTTATGTAGGATATTCTGTAGGTACAGGTTTCGAAAATAAAGGTTCACTAACAGCTAAGAAAATAACTTATTATGCTTGGGATAGCAACGGAAATGAGGTTAAAGACGAAAACGGAAAACAATTAACAAAAACTTTAGATTTTGTTAATCAAGAAAAAGCACCAACAGCAATATTTGAACTAAAAGATGGAACTATAAGTACTGCAAAAGACGACAACAATACAGGACTTCACAGAGGAAATGGATATTTCTTCTCATATACTGTAACTTATGCCGATGTAGAAGGAAATGAAATAGTTTGGCCAAATTGTCAAAGTGATGGAAACACTACGTACGATAACAAGAGCTTAAAAACAGATATGTTATTTCCTAAAAAACAGGAACCAAAATTTGTAATGTATCCAAAAACTTCGGATGAATCTACAATTACATATAGGTATTCTTGTACAGATATAGATAAGGCTCTATATTATGAAGCACATAGTACTACAGAATACGCATATTTGAATTTATCTGTTAATGGAACAATACAAAATTCTAAAGTAGAAGTCAAAACAGATGGGCAAATTGGAGAAACAGTTGTAGGAACTTTAACATCTGGTACCACATATAAAATTGGATACACAAAGAATTTAAATAAAGTACAGTCAGGTGCCTATACACTACAGAATTTGATTACACAAAAATTTGAAGGTATAGTAAGTTGTGATGATATAAGAATTGAAAATATTGTATACAATAACAGCAATAATCCAAATAATGTAATAATACAATTAGCAGGAAATGATGTAAATAGAGTGGCAGCAGCAACTGTAACTTTTAACAACGGAAAAGAAGAAATAACAACAGGACTTATGAAGCTAGATACAGAAAACGGAAATTATTTAGTTGTAGATTTATTAGAACTATTAAATAATCAAAACTTTAGTCACTTCATAGACAGAGATATAACCTTATCTGTTACAGCATATTATGATAATGGAAGAATTGGATTTATACCAGATGATGGAGAAAAATATGCTACATATACAAATTCTGAAAATAGTTATATGACTGTTGAGGGAAATAGCTTTATAAAAACAGAGGGAGAAATAAATGGAAATATGTTTGAATATCGTTATTATGCTTTAGATGATAAAGTACAATTGGGTATTAAAACTATTGACAATATTAATAATAATCAAAATGGAACTACACTTGACCTTCAATATTCACCATCAGGTTTAAAACAAAATGACAATATAATAGTTCAAAAAGAAGTTGTCGCAAAACAAGTTGACCAAAATATCGAACACAAAATAAACATTAAAAACATAAGACTTGGTATAAAATTTAATAATGCAAAAACAACAATTAGTACAGCTAACTTAAATGTAACATTATTAAATCCATTAAATGTAAATATAGATAAAGTATATATGGAAATATGGCATTCAAAAGATGAAAATGCTACACCAAATTGGAATGAATGTGAAACAAAAGAAATACCAGTAAGTCAATTAGGAGATTATACATTAGATAATTTATCACCAGCCGAGTTTTACCAAGTAAGATTTAAGTATTTAGATGGTTCAGATTACTTATATACTTATGATAAAGACACAAAAGAAATTGGAGTAGCCTACAAATTTGAAACATTAGCAACAATAGGAATAGAAAATATAAAAGTAGAATATACTGCAGAAAATTACAGCAAAAAGTTTATAAACATTTCATATAATGTAGATAATGAAAGATCAACAATGTATGAAAAGACAAAATATACATTCTACAAAAAAGATGGAAAAACACAAATTAATCTTACAGAAAACAACATAAAATCTTCAAATGATGATGCAAATTATCAAATAGTAGATGGCACATTGGTTGTTACAAATCCAAGCTATATTAATGGAAATAGATTTGAAAAGGTATCTGAACAAATTGCGATAAGCCCTGAAAACAATGTGTTTACAATGGGAGAAGATTACATACTAAAAATAACACCAATGGTTACAATAAATGGAAATGAAGAATGTGAAATTGAAAACAATACAAGTAAATTTACACTTTCAAACCTAACAGAACCAGCAATTGGTTTAAAAATGGAAAGAATACAAAGAACAGCAAATTTAAAATATATGAGAGTACTTGTTTCTATTAATGACAAAGATGCAATTATACAAGGATCTGATTGGGGAGAATATTCATTACATGTTTATAAATATAAAGATGATATAAACAAAAAAGTTGAAGTAAATATTTATGATAAATATCAAGATGGAAGTAATGTTACTGGAAGTACATTTAATTTAAAGGAACATTCGGTAAACTTCTCTGTCTATGTATTAGAAGAAGATATTGATTATACATATAACTATGTTGCACAATTAGAAATGAAGTATGATAAATCTAATAATGGAAAAAATCTAGAAGATCATACAGAAAAATACACACTAAAAGCAATAGATAATGCAGCAGGAGTAGCAATAGGAAGTGCTACATTAGTACAAAATGGCAAATATTGTGAAATACGTTTTTATGATAGTTATTACAATATTAATAAAATAGACAAAATAGATTATTCTGTATTTAATTTAAGTAATAATAATAGTTGGACAAATTCTTTTGTACCAGAATGGTTATCAGAAAACGAAGATCAAAATGTAATATATTTTAAAACAAAATTGCCGATAGAATTTGAAGAGAAAACTACATATACTGTTAAAATGAATCTTTATGCAGGAGATATATTGGTTGGACAAATAGATACAACATATATTTATGGAGATAAATAAAGAAAATAATGAAGAATAGGAGGTGATGCCCTTTTGAGAAATTTAACATCAGGAAATAAAATGAACTTTACAATATTTGCACTTATTGTTTTAATAATATTAATCATATTATGTACAGCAGTTATAATGGTAGTAAGAACAGATAAAGAAGAATATCCAGTTTCAAATACAATGAGTATATATGACAAAGATTATAATTACATTGAATTAGAAAATGATGCAAAAATTTTTAAGAAATGGACTGGTAATTATTACTTAAAAGAAGATACAACAAAGAAAGAATATAACCTAGGTGGTTATGCAATAGCATTTGATAAAAATAAAAAAACATTAGATTTATATGGAAACTTTTACCAAGTACTAAAAGGTGGAGATGTAAGCAAAATTTCAGGATATAATACAGTAAGTGGAAATGTACAAAGTCAATTCTACAAAATAGATGATAGAAAATATTTAATTGCAGCACGAAATATAACAAATGATACAGGCTCACTTTCTACTCAAAGTTATTTAATAATAATTATAGATAAACTTGGAAATGCACTTTTATTAAATAACAAGATAAATGCTAAAACAATAAATGAAATGATAATATCAACAGATGATTTCAAATTTGATGTTGCAAATGAGATTTTGACATATAATGATGAAAATATCAACCTAAAGAAAATAATAGGAAGTACAAATGAATATGTAAAAAGAGAAGAAGAAAACACTACAGAGGGGCAAAATGAGGTAGTAAATGAAACAGAGGTTGGACAAGTTGAAAATACAGCAGGAGAAGGACAAATAACAACTTCAGCCACCACTACAACTACTACTACGCAAAATGATAATAACAAAACAACAATTATACAAAATGGAGCAAATAATAACAACAACAATAAACAAGACACATCTTGGGTAGGTTCACTAAATAACTGGATTCAAAAAGTTGCTGCAGGTTTCCAAAGCATATATAATGGAAATTCAGGAAAAAAAGATGAAGCATCTTTAACAAAAAGCATAGCCTTAAATAGTTTATCTGTAGGTACGACATCTCTAGACATAAATTATGCTATAACAGACCCAGAAAATAAGTATAATGTTGTATATGCAATAGTTTCAGATGGTACAAAACAAACGAGTATATCACTAGACAAAAATGCTACATCATATAAAGTTACTGGATTAGAGCCAAATACAAATTATTCAGTTGAAATAGGTTATAAAGTAATATATTCAGATTCAAGTGTTGATGAAAAAGTAGAGGACACTATGACAGTAAGGACAAAAGCACCAACAGAAAGTTTAGAAATAACAAAAGTTTCTACAGACAAAATATACTATACTTTAAAACTAGATAGTAATTTTGTATATGATAAAGGTGCAAAAATAATTGTATACCTAAATGACACAAATGAAGATACCAAATCTTCAATAACATTAACAGAAGCAAATTTGGAAAAAGCAGCATCATCAGGATATTCAGGAAGTTTTATAATACCAGACGAATATAAAATAAAAGGAAGTTCAATAAAAATAAAATTAGAAAATACAAAATATAATGGAGCAGAGGTTAATACAAATCTAACTGCAAAAATTATAAATTATTAAAAAGAAAGGAAATAAAAGAAAATGGATAATGGAAGTATACTTGTAGCATCTTTATATTGTATCGGAATGATGCTTGGAATGGCATTTTTAGGAATGGGAATTGGAATGGGAATATTAGGCTCAAAAGTAGCTGAAGCAGTTGGAAGAAACCCAGAAACAAAATCAGATATAGTTCATAGTGTAATGACAATTTTAATTGTACTTGCAATATTTTTACTAATCTTATTTGCATTTACATTTTTACTATTATTCTATAACCCATTAGTAGTATAATTTTTCTGATTGGGGACGGTTCCTTTTGCGAAAAATGTCCCATTGGGACCGGTTCTTTTTGGGACATTTTGCAAAAAGAACCGTCCCCAATACGAAAAAAAGAAAGGAAAACGCATTATGACAAATTTAATAATTGCCGCAGTAGTTTTAATTGTAATAATGCTTGTGTTTATATTTATTCTTTTTAAAAATATAATAAAAAGAATGGATGAAAACGCAAAAAAATACTTCGTAAATAAAATGCAAGATTATGATTATATTTTAGAGGAAAAGCAAGCAAAGTTAGAAGAAATAAAAAGTGAAATAAGTGAGATAAAGGCTGAAAATAGAAATATACTAAAAGATGACGAGGAATACGAAAAAGGTGATTATTCAAATAAAAAGAATAATGATATTTATGAAGATTCTCCAAAAAGAGATACTTATGAAGAAGTAAAGTATAATCTAAATGTGCCAGATTATAGAGAAACGCAGTTTTTTAATAATTATAAAGAAGTTAGAAAAGTATTTACAGTTAATAATGAAAAAATAATAAAAGAATTTATAGCGGAACATAAGAACTTAAAAGAAGAAAAAGAATATAAATCTTTAGAAAAATTAAGAAAGAAATTTGATGAAGAAACAATTTATGGTTGTTTAACATTAAGCTCTCAAGACCAAATAGCTATTTTGAAAGATGCTTTAACAGCTACAGAGAAAAAGCTTGTAAATTTTGATGAGCTAACTAAAAATAACAAATTTAATGTCGAAGATTTAATAAAATATATTGATGATAGAATGGAACAAATAGATCCAACAATATGTATATATACAAATGTATTAGATAAAAAATACGAAGAAATAGACAGTAATATTATAACAAAAGAATATTGCAATATGTCAGAAGGTATAATTATTAAATACAGAAACAAAATTTATGATTATAGTATATAAAGTAAGGAAGGAAAAGGTTAAATGGAGACACATATAACAAATCTTGTTAATGAAAAAGTATCAAAAATAAAAGAAAAAAATAATATTTTTGATTCGGGAAAAGTTATAAAGATAAAAGATTACATAATAGAAGTATCAGGCTTAGAAAATGTAATGTATTTTGAGAAAGTAATAATTATGGGAAAAGGTATGGGATATGTAAATGCCATATACGAAAATTCGGTAATTGTTGCTATAGTAAAAGAGGACAAAAGGATAGAGATAGGTGACGTTGCAAATTCAACTGGTGAAATATTTAAAGCAGTTTACTCAGATGATGCAATGGGAAGAATTATTGATATCTTTGGTGTAGACCAATTATCTGGAAAGCCATTTGAAAAATTCAAATATATTGATATTGAAAAGCCAAATGTACCAATTATGGATAGAACAGCTGTATGTAGACCTCTTCTTACTGGAATTGCAGGTATTGATTTAATATATCCTATTGGAAAAGGTCAAAGACAATTAATTATAGGAGATAAGAAAACTGGTAAAACTCAAATAGCATTAGATACTATAGTTAATCAAGGCCGTGTAGCAAAAGAAAATGGAAAAATGGTATGTATATATATTGCTGTTGGAAAAACTAAAAAAGAAATAAAATCAATATATAATGAATTATTAAAAAAGAATGCACTTTCATATACAATAATGGTTGTTGCAACAAATGATAATAAAACGCCAGTAATTAGCCTTATTCCTTATGTTGGAATGTCAATTGCAGAAGAATATATGGAAAAAGGACAAGACGTGTTAGTTGTAATAGATGACCTAAAAAAACATGCAGAAGTATATAGAGAAATAAGTTTGGTATCAAATAAAACACCGGGTAGAGAAGCTTATCCAGCAGATATTTTCTATACTCACTCAAGACTTCTTGAAAAAGGTTGTCAACATAAAAATGGAGGTTCTATAACAGTACTTCCAATAGTAGAAACAAAAGGTGGAGACATAACAGATTATATTTCTACAAATATCATATCAATAACAGATGGACAAATTGTTTTGTCAAATAAATCTTTCTTAAAAGGTCAAAAACCTGCTATAGATTATGGAATATCAGTTTCAAGATTAGGTGGAGCAGTTCAAACTCCTAAAATAAAAAAATTAGGTGCGACAGTAAGGCTAAAACTTTTAAATTATCTAGAAACAAAAGATGTATATGAACTTGCAAATACAGATGAATTAAGTGATGATTTAAAAGAAAAATTAAAAGAAGGAAAGAAAATAGAAATGCTACTTAGACAAGAAAAATTCGAACCATTTTCTAGCCAAGAAATATTAGATAGATTCGAGGACTTTGGAGAATAATTTTGAAATTTAATTACGAAAGGAAAAAAATATGAAAATAAAAAGTGTTGTAAAAGTAATGAATTTCTATTCTTTATTAAGAGTTGATTCATCAAAAAAGAAGGCAGAAAAATACTTTGGGTATGAGCAGGCTGTTAGAGAATTTATAGATAATATTTTAAATAACAAAAACTTAATACTAGATAAAAAAATGATAAAAATGAATGAAAGAGGAAGAGAGTTAAACATTTATATCGCAAACGATTTAGGCTTTTGCGGTAGCTTTAACTCGAACATAAATGAGGTATTAAGACAAGACAAAGATAGTGATAAAATAATAATTGGAAAAAAAATAATACAAAATAAATCATTCGACAATGTAATGTTATCAATGTCAAAAGATGAGTATTTTGAAAGCAGTGGACAAATAAATAAGATAATGTTCGATGCCATAAAAGACAAAAAATACAAATCAATAAATCTTATATATAACCATTATTACAATGTTAGTAGAATTGAACGTGTAAAAAGACAAATATTACCTTTAGAAAAAACAAAAAACAAAAAAGATGAATATAATGACGACTTTGCGGTTGAGGGAAATATTAACAGTATATTATTAAATATAATAGCTTTATATTTAGGATATGAAATAAAGGTTGCAGTAGAAAACAGTTATGCATCTGAAAATATTATGAGACAAATGATAACAAAAGAATCATTAAAGAAAATAGACGAAATTGAAGAAGAAAAACAAAGAGAAGAAAGAAAAGAAAAACAAATAAAAAGTTTAAAGAAACAGTTAGATAATATCAATAAAATGAACTTAAATAAATAAAGTTCATTTTGAGGAGAGGAAAGATAAAATTTATGAAAAAGAGTAGTGTTGGAAAAATTATTAGTATATCTGATTTGAATATAAAAATATTGCTTAGTAGTAATGATGTTGAGATAAAAGACATTTTATACTATGAGGATGAAGAAAAGAATTTGCATAGATTTGAAATTGTAGAAATGGATTCAAATATTGCTCTAGCAATACCTTTTGAAAGTGTAAACGGTGTAAAAAAAGGAATCGATTTATACCTTTCAGATGGAGGCTTACAAATAGAATATTCAAGTAAAATACTTGGAAAAATGTTTAATTCTTATGGAGATTTAATTGATGGAACACAAATAAAGCAAGCAAAAACAAGAAATGTATATGATAAAAAGCTATCAATAAAAGACATAAATATAAATGGAGATGTACTTTGGACAGGAATAAAAGTAATAGACTTTTTTGCACCACTACAAAAAGGATACAAAATGGGTCTAATTGGTGGAGCAGGTGTTGGAAAAACAGTTTTAATAAAAGAACTAATAAACAACATCTACAAAAAATTCAGTTCAAATGCAGTATTTGTTGGTGTTGGAGAACGTTCTCGTGAGGGACAAGAATTATACCAAGAAATGAAAGAATCAGACTTGCTTGATAAAATGTCAATGGTATTTGGACAAATGGGTGACAGTTCATGTTCACGTTCAAAAGCAATATACAGTGGACTTACACTAGCTGAATACCTAAGAGATGAGCAAAATCAAGATGTATTATTATTCATAGATAATATATACAGATTTGTACAAGCGCAATCAGAAATATCAACAGAATTAAAAAGAATACCAATAGAAAATGGTTATCCAACAACAATGGTATCAGATGTAAACGAAATAGAAGAAAGAATAAACTCAACAGATAATGGCTCAATAACATCATTCCAAGCAATCTACATTCCAGCAGATGATATAAATGATGAAGCAGTTCAAGCAATAATGACACACTTAGATGGACAAATAGTACTAGACAGAAAAATTGCCGAAAAAGGTTTATATCCAGCTATAAATGTATTTAAGTCTTCGAGTAAAGCAATAGATCCAGATAAAGTAGGACCAAGACACTATAAACTAGTAAAACAAACACTTAGTTATCTAACAAGATATGAAGAGCTAGAAGAAATAATTGCAGTTCTAGGAATTGATGAATTATCTGATGAAGATAAATTAATATTCTATCGTTCAAGAAAACTAAGAAACTATTTTACACAACCATTATTTGTATCTGAAAACTATACAGGTAAAAAAGGTAAAATGGTAAATATAAAAGATACATTAAATGATGTAAAAGACATTTTAGAGGGAAAATATGACGACGTTGATGAAAGTAGTTTATTATATAGAGGTAGTTTAAATGAGAAATAAAAACGAAATCGAAGAAATTGAAAATACAGAAGAAATGCAAAACATAACTGTACAATTATTAAATATTGCAGGAGATGTAAAAAAATACGAAGATGTCAAATTTATAAAAATAAAAAGCAAAAAATACAATTTAATAATAATGAAAGATTATTTGCCAATTATAGGTGAAATTCAAGGCGAAATAGAAATAGGACGTGAAAAAGAAAATATAGAAATGAAAAAGGTCAGAGGATATTTTATGCATAAACATAATAAATTTAATTTGTTTTATTCAGACTAAATTTTTTCTGATTGGGGACGGTTCTTTTCACAAAAAATGTCCCATTTGGACCGGTTCTTTTTGGGACATTTTGCAAAAAGAACCGTCCCAAATCGGAAAAAGAAAGGAAAAAATAATGGAGTTAATTTTATATTACATAGAAGAAAGCAGAAATTTATTAATATCATTTTTAATATTAATGTTTGCACTTGGAATGTTCGCCTATATTGCAATGAAAAATTTTCAGCAAGATAAAAAGTCAAAAGTACTATTTTATGGGCTGTTCTTAAGAATGAATAATATTGATATTTTAAAATTATCAACAGTTGTAATAAAGACATTTTTAGCATTTTATGCTACAATAGTAACAAATGAGTTAATGATATGGTTATGTTTATGTATGATGGTTATTTTAACATTAATATATATAGTATGTTCTTTTAAAAGAGTAATATATCAAGTGGTTTACACAATGATGCAAATGGTAATGATATACCTTATATACATAATAAATAATTATATGTTGGAAATTGAATATTCTTATGTTATACTAGGAATAAGAGTATGTTTAATTGTATTTGAATTAATGCTTTCTACATATTTATTTTTCAGAGATATAAATATAATTGCAGAAGATAGAGTAGATAAGAATTTTAAGAAAGAAAAGAAAACAGAAAATTTAGCGAAAGGAACTGAGTAAAAATGAAACAACAACCAAGAAAAAATGTAAGCAAAGGAAAAAGAAGAAAAGAAAATAAGAACAAAAGCGAAAGATTAGTAAAAATAGCCCTTATTGCTGCGGTAGTTGTTTTTGCATTTGTAATTTATAAAATATTTGATATATTAGTACTAAGTAATGAAAAATATGACTTATCTGGAGAAACATATTATCAATATTTCTATGGAATAATGGAAGAATATTCAGGAAAAATGGATGTTGTACAAAGAAATGATGATATACAATTAGTTTTAGAAAATGGAAAAGTAATATATTTAGATTCAACACCTATATATTACAAAAATGTACTTGGAAAAATGCTTTTTGCAAAACCAATGGAACTAGTTATACCAGATGTGGGAAATTACAAATTAAGCAAGTTCACGAATATTTATGAGGAAAATAATACTATGCAAATAAAGAAATTTAATAGTTCTAAATCCAAAACTATTAATAATGGATTTATATTTGATGGAAATGATTTGTATTTCTTTTTAGATGATACAGTTATAACTATTGGGGATACAGAATATGAATTACCTCCACTTTCTTATGTGATTGTAAATTACAGAACAAATGTTGAAATTTATAATTATGATAAAAATGAATATACAATAATTCAAGATGAGAATGCTTTGAAAAATGATATTATAGCTGTAAATAAAGCTAAAAATTATAGTGTTAATTTAAGTCTTGATTCCATGAAAACAGATAAGAGCAATCAGTTGCTTATTACAAGTATTAATAATTTGAATGAATATGATTATTAATGAGAGTGTAGTTTAATTGAATAAGTTGAGAGATAGAGTAAAGGTCGAAATTTTGGTTTGGCCTTTATTTTTTGACTGAATGTCAATAGTTGGTGTGAAAAAACGTAAAGTTTTTAGAAAAATCCTAGCTAGCTTCAATGTTAATTTTTTTGAAAAAACAAGAAAATGTTGTGATAAATAAACAAATATCTGTTAGATTTTCTTTGAATAATTTTAAATTAGATGGAAAAATTTTAAATGTTCTGTTGTATTTTATTGAATATATGTATAAGTTTATATGAAAATGGATGTTAAAAAAATAATTCCAAACAATTTTTGAATTATTACAAAAATATAATGAGTTTAAATTAGTGATATATATGAAAATATATCCAAAGTAATTATTAAAAGTACTTAAAAAGTGGTATTGTTACAGTAATTTTATATTTATAATACATTTGTTAGCAAATGTTGAATTGGGCAAACTATAATGATAGAATTAAAATAGGTTCACAAAACGAATGTATTTGGAGGTAAATGAAATGAGAATAAATAAAAGAGAAAGAGGAATTACTTTAATTGCGCTAGTTGTAACAATAATAGTACTTTTAATATTAGCACGGAATAAGTATTAGTATGTTAACAGGGCAAAATGGAATTTTAAATAGAGCAGCTGAGGCAAAAGAAAAGACGGAGATATCTAGCAAAGATGACCAGAGAAAATTAGCACAAGCTGAAGCATTAATGAATAATGAAAAAACGACATATAAAGGAATTACTTTGCCAGAAGGTTTTTCGCCAACAAAAATTGAGGAAGAGGATTCAATTGATGACGGATTAGTTATAACTGATGGATATGGAAATGAATTTGTTTGGGTGGAAGTGCCCAAAACGGTAGAAGTTTATCAAACGGCAGGAATTAATATAGAAAGTTTTGATAATGAATCTTATGATAAAATAGAAAACGATTTACACAATTATACAAATGATTATCGAATAAACGCTGAATATAAAGATATATATGCAAAAGACACAACGGAAGGCTGGTTTAAAAGTGAAAGTGAATATAATTCAGCAAAGCAGAAAATGTTAAAAAGTGTTTATCTAAATGGTGGATTTTGGGTTGGAAGATATGAAGCTGGGACAGAAATAAATAGAACGAAGGCAGATGAACCAATAACAACAGCATCTGTAACAAAAGCTGATATGTATCCATATACGTATATAACAAGAACACAAGCAAAGATATTAGCAGAAAATTCTTTAAGTGGAAATTATACAAGGAGTTTGATGTTTGGAGTACAATGGGATTTGATGTTAAAATATATTGAAACCAAAAATTCTAAAAATATAATTGACATAAAAACAAAGCTAAATGTGGATAGTAGTGAAATAGGAAATTATTGTAATTCAGAATTTGTTTTAAACAGGGGAAAGTATGCAATCTTTAATAATAATATATTGAATGATAAATGGAATAATTATGATAGTAGTATTAAAGAATATGTAGATAATAAATGTAAAAAGAGAAAAGATAAAAAAAATCGGAATATTAATAACTACAGGAGCGACCGAAAAAACTAATTTACAAAATATATATGATATAGCTGGAAATGTACTAGAATGGACACTTGAATATTCTAATGATGCTGATGAACCTTGTTCTAGAAGAGGAGGAAATTTTGGAATTAGGGGGATAGATTTTCAGGCGGATGGACGATATAGTGATGTCGTTTACGATAAAACTAATTATATTGGTTTTAGAATATCAATATATTAATTTATGTTTTAAAAAATAGTGGTGATCTTTATTGATCACTATTTTTTATTTTATTGACAAATCACCATGAAAATATTATTATGTACTCAAAGTAGAAATTTGTTAGGTTCAGTGTGTGAATTTTGTCAAAAAATGTCGAACGATTTTCCTTGACATCAAGCCATTTCCACCATATAATAGATATACAAATATTTTTTCAAAGAGATTAAAATTTTTATAATTCGATTCAAAAGAAATTAATTCAAAGCCATCTAAAATTAAAAAGTAATATCTTAGAAAAAATGTTGCAAAAGAATCAAAAAAGATGATATAATAAAGGAGGAAAATATTTGAGCAAAAAAAACGCAAAAAGATCAAACAAAGCAACGAAAGAAAACAAAAAATACAATCTAAAAAATGACATAATATTTAAAGCATTCTTTTCAAGAAAGGGAAACGAAATATTTTTAATAGATTTTTTAGAAGCATTGTTAAACATAAAAATAGAAAGCATAAAAATAAAAGAAGAGGTCAATATAGAACAACTATCGGTCGATGAAAAAGGCGGGAGGCTGGATTTACAAGCAAAACTAAATGACGGAATAATAGTAAATATAGAACTTCAAATGAAAAACAATTACGACATAGAAGAAAGAACAACCCTATGTAGCACAAAAATAAGTTCAAGAGAAGCAGGAAGAGGAACAGATTATAAAAATATAGACAAAATAATAATGATAAATATACTAGGGTATAATTTGTTAGAATTTGAAGAATATATATCAGAAACGGTAATAGTGTTAGATAAACATAGAGATTATGAAATGCTAAAAGGGATAAAATGGTATTTTATAGAACTTCCAAAATTTAGAAAGAAAAATCCAGATTTGAATAATAAAATGGACCAATGGATGTGTTTTATAGACGACTCTAATAAGGGGGCGGTAAAGATGGCTGAGAATAATAACGAGGTATTAAAAAAAGCAAGAAAGGAATTAGACTACTTAACAGGAGATGAGGCAGTAAGAAGATTAGCAGAACTAAGAGATAAATGGGAAATGGATGACTTTTTTATAAAAAAACGTGCTAAAGAAGAAGGCGAAAAAGCAGGAGAAAAGAGAGGAAAAAAAGAAATTGCCCAAAAATTAATAGAAAAAGGAATGGAAATAAAAGAAATAATTGAAATAACAGGACTAACAGAAAATGAAATCAAAAAGTTGACAAAACTGCAAAAATAATATAAAATAAACAAAAACAAAAAAGCAAAGAACAAGAGGAGTATATTTGTACTTATTTTTAGAGAAAGGAAGTCAAAGGCTGAAAGCTTCCTAAACAAAGGCAAATAGAAGGTAGCTTGGGAGCTGATATATTGAAAAAATAGTAAATATATCCGGATAAGAGCCGTTAAAAACTTAAAATGAGAATATTATAAAAATAATATAAAATTAAGGTGGTACCGCGAAAAAATCGCCCTTATATACAAAAAAGTATATAAGAGCGATTTTTTTTAGTTACTACTCAAAAGGAGGGTATTTATGAATACAAAGAAAAATTTAGAGGGTAAATTTAACCCAAAAGATTTCGAGGAAACTCTATACCAAAGATGGGAAGAAAGAGGATATTTTAAGCCAACAATGGACAAAAACAAAAAGCCATATTGCATAATGATGCCACCACCAAATGTAACAGGAAAACTACACATGGGCCATGCCTTAGATGGAACAATACAAGATGTATTAATAAGAACAAAAAGAATGCAAGGATATGACTGCTTATGGCTACCAGGAAGCGACCATGCAGCAATATCAACAGAAATGAAAGTAGTTCAAAAACTAAAATCAGAAGGAAAAACAAAACAAGAATTAGGAAGAGAAAAATTCTTAGAAGAAGCATGGAACTGGACACATGAATATGGTGGAATAATTCAAAAACAACAACGTAAACTTGGATGTTCATGTGACTGGGAAAGAAATAGGTTTACACTAGATGACGGTATGAGTGATGCAGTTCTAGAGCAATTTATAAAACTATATAATAAAGGTTTAATTTATAAAGGAACAAGAATGGTAAACTATTGTCCAAGTTGTAAAACATCAATTTCAGATGCGGAAGTAGAGTATAAAGAAGAACCATCACATTTATGGCACATAAGATATAAAATAGTAGATGGCGATGGATATGTAGAAGTTGCAACAACAAGACCTGAAACAATGCTTGGTGATACTGCAGTTGCTGTACATCCAGAAGATGAAAGATACAAAAACATAGTAGGCAAAAAATGTATTTTACCAATAATGAATAAAGAAATTCCAATAATAGCAGACGAATTTGTAGAAAAAGAATTTGGAACAGGATGTGTAAAAATTACACCAGCTCACGATATGAATGACTACCAAGCAGGCTTAAGACATAACCTAGAAATAGTAGAAGTATTTGATGAAAGCAACAAAATGAATGACCTAGTTCCAGAACTAAAAGGAATGGATATAATAGAAGCTCGTAAAATAATAGTAGAAAAACTTCAAGAACTAGGAGCATTAGTAAATACAGAGGATTACACACATAATGTTGCCAAATGTGAAAGATGTAAATCAACAATAGAGCCAAGAATATCAATGCAATGGTTTGTTTCGATGAAAGATTTGGCAAAAAGAGCAGCAGATAGCGTAAGAGAAGGAAAAACAACATTTATACCAAAAAGATATGAAAAACAATATTTTAACTGGTTAGACAATATTCAAGATTGGTGTATATCACGTCAATTATGGTGGGGACACAGAATTCCAGCATATTATTGTGATGAATGTGGAGAAATTACAGTAAGCAAGGTTAATCCAGGTAAATGTTCAAAATGCGGTTCAAGTCATATACATCAAGATGAAGATACACTAGATACTTGGTTTAGTTCTGCATTATGGCCATTTTCAACACTTGGTTGGCCAAATACAGAAAATGAAGACTACAAGAGATTTTATCCAACAAATGTATTAGTAACAGGATTTGATATAATAACATTTTGGGTATCAAGAATGATGACACAAGGACTAGAATTTACAGGCAAAGAACCATTTAAAGATGTATTAATACATGGAATAATACGTGATAGTCAAGGAAGAAAAATGTCAAAAACATTAGGTAATGGTGTAGACCCATTAGATGTTATAGAAAAATATGGGGCAGACGCATTAAGGTTTTCAGTACTTTCTGGAACAACAATGGGAAATGACATAAAATATATGCCAGAAAAATTAGAGCAAGCATCAAACTTTGCAAATAAAATTTGGAATGCAGCAAAATTTGTTACAATGAATTTACCAGAAGTAGAAAAAATAAAAGCATTTGAGAAAAAGGCATTAGAAAACAAAAAATATAATGGAAAAATGCTTGAAATAGAAGATAAATGGATAATAAACAAATTAGAAACTCTAATAAATGAAGTAACAAGAAATATAGAAAACTATGACCTTGGAATTGCAATAGATAATATTTATAGCTTTATAAGAGATGAATTCTGCGATTGGTATATAGAAATGGCAAAAACAAGATTATATAGTGATGATGAAAATAAGAAGATACAAGTATCATACATACTAGTAAATATACTTTCAAACAGCTTAAAATTATTACATCCATTTATGCCATTTATAACATCAAAAATTTATGAGGTTATATCAGAATATACAGATAATAAAGACCTTATGGTATCAGATTGGCCAGTAGCTGAAAATATAGAATTTGCAGATGATGCTAAAATTGTTGAAACACTAAAAGATATAATTGTTGAAATACGTAACATAAGAGCGAAAATGAATGTTCATCCAAGTAAAAAAACAGATTTAATATTTGTTACAAAATATGTTAAAGAAATTGAGGAATCAAGAGATTTCATAATTAAACTAGGATTTGGAGAAAACTTAATAGTTAAGGAAAAAACAGACGAAATTCCAGAAAATGCAATAAGTATTGTAAGAGAAGGAATAGAAGTTTATATTCCTCAAAATGGATTAGTTGATTTAGAAGAGGAAGCTAAGAGAAAAGAAGAGGAAATAAAGAAAATAGAGTTTGAAATCCAAAGAGCAGAGAAGATGCTTTCTAATCCTGGCTTTGTTAATAAGGCACCAAAGGAAAAAGTGGATGAGGAAAGAGCAAAACTTGAAAAATATAAGCTTATGCTTGAGAAATTTTAAAATGGGGACGGTTCCTTTTTCAAAAAGAAACCGTCCCAAATTTTAAAAGGAGACTTAGGTTTAACTGAAAAATTAAACCTAAGTCTCCTTTTTATCTAGTTTGAATTTAAAATCTTCTTAAGTTCAATCTCTTCGTCGGGAATATCAGTCAGAGCGACGCCATATCCGTCACCAGAAAACTCTACAATTTTCCTCTGGTCTACTAATGTGTTAAGCAGAATTCTAGCAGAATAGTTAATAACCTGAAATTCGCCTAAAAGTGTGATTGAGGAACGATTGCAATTCAAATCAATTGAAAATGGCTGTTCTCTTTTGGAACTTGTAAATTTAATTTTACAGATTATGTTGTCTGCTAGTGGAAGCTCAATTGTACTTTTACCAGATTCTAAATATTTTTTTACAATATTTGAAAAAGAAATATTAGTATCTGTGTTAAAATGAAACGGCATAACTGAAGAAGCAAAATTGATTTGTATTTTTTGATTTCTCATTGTAACATTATCAAGTTGACAAGGAAAATCTTTTAAGTTGATTTTTTCAGGGTAATGTTTTAATACATCATTCAAGAAAAAACGCTTAGTAAATTTGAACTCAAAATTTTCAAATGTTACAATATAGTTTATTTTAGAAACAAAATGAGTTTTTACATTTACTTTAACTCCGTGAATAGTAATATCCATTTCCTTAGGCTCCAAAGTTGCAACTTCAGTTACATCAAAAGAAATTATTTTCTCACAGCTGATAGAATATTTTTTTGTAATGGTTAAATTATCTATATTAATATTTTTTGCTACCATTTCAAAAATCCCTTTATTTATTTGAACACAGGGATAAATATAATATCTATCAGATTTTGGTACCGATATCCTTTTATAGGTATGCGGTGATTCAAACATTATTTTTTTTAGTTCTGCCTTTAGAGCAGCATATTCTTCGTCTAGCTTTTTTTGGTACCGACTTAAAGTTAAAATTGATGTTTTTAAATCCATAGATAAAAACCTCCTAATTAGTATGATTAATTTAATAAAAATTTTTACAAAAAAGTAAAAATATTATGAATAAGTGTCACTAAATATAATAGCACAACTGACAAATTATGTCAACGACGATGCGATAACAGCAAGTATAATCTTGAAATCAATTGGAAAAAATAAAATAAAAAAAATCACAATCCCACCACATTTTGACAAAATATTCCACCAAAAAGTGCTACACTAATAAAAAAGATGGACAAACCATCAAAAAATCTAAAGAAAACAAGGAGGTTTTATGGAAGTCAAATATTATAGCCAAGAAAAGCTTCTGATATTTAAAATTACAGAAGAAATTGACGAATGCAAAGTAAAAAATATAAGAAGGAGAGCTGATTATGAGATTGAAAGATTTATGCCTAAAAGAGTTGTATTTGATTTTGATAGTGTTACTTTCATGGATAGCGCAGGCATTGGAATGGTAATAGGAAGATACAAACAAACAGCAATGCTAGGTGGAAAAATGGCACTAGCAAATTTAACAGAAAGCGTAAGAAAAATCTTTGAGATGAGTGGAGTTTTAAGGCTCATACCAGAAGTTGAATTATCAAAAGATTATTTAGAAGAAAACAAAGAGGAGGAAGTTATATGATAAACGATAATGAGATGAAATTGGAATTTTTAAGCAAATCAAATAATGAAGCTTTTGCAAGAATAACAGTTGCAGCCTTTGTTGCAAGTTTAGACCCTACAATAGAGGAAATATCAGATATAAAAACAGCTGTATCAGAAGCGGTTACAAATTCAATAGTACATGGATATGAAGATAGAATAGGAATAATTAATTTAAAATGTAAAATAAAAAACAGAGAAGTAACAATAGAAATATCTGATAATGGAAAAGGAATAGAAAATATTGAGATGGCAAAACAACCATTATATACAAGTAAACCAAATTTAGAAAGGTCAGGAATGGGCTTTACTATAATGGAAAGTTTTATGGACGAATTAAATGTTGAATCAGTATTAGGACTTGGAACAAAAATAACAATGAAAAAAACAATTAAAGAAATTCCAAAAGATGACCAAATAACCACTTTAGAAGAGGCTCTAAGGGGGTAATATAAGTGGTAGATGAAATTACAAATGAAATAAAAAAAGCCCAAATAGGTAACAAAGATGCAATGGCAGATTTAGTTCAAAACAATCAAGGCCTTATTTGGAGCATTGTAAAAAGATTTACAGGAAGAGGCTATGAACTAGAAGATTTATACCAAATTGGAATGATTGGTTTCATAAAATCAGTTCGAAATTTTGATATAAATTTTGAGGTAAAATTATCTACTTATGCGGTTCCGTATATTTTAGGTGAAGTTAAAAGATTTATTAGAGATGATGGACCTATAAAAGTTAGCAGAGGTCTAAAAGATTTAAATAGAAAAATTATAGAACTCCAAAAAGAGTGGGTTGCAAAAAAAGGAAGAGAGCCAAATTTACGGGGAAATATCGAAGATTTTAAAGGTTCCAAAAGAAGAAATTACATTAGCTTTAGATAGCAGTTTGCCAGTAAATTCGATTGAGGAAAATGTTTATTCTAGCGATAAAGATGGAAATGAGTTAAACATTTTAGATACTCTTAAAAGTAATAAAGATGAAGCAAATCTTATTACCAATAAAATAGTATTAAATAAAATTATAAATTCTCTTGAAAAAAGGGACAAAGAAATAATTTTACTAAGATATTATAAAGATAAAACACAATCTGAAGTTGGGAAGATTTTAGGAATTTCACAGGTACAAGTATCAAGAATTGAAAAAAGAATTTTAGAAAAAATGAAAAAAGAACTCGCATAAATTTAAATAAAAAACATAGTAATGTACAAAGAAGAATAAGGAGCATTATTTATGAAGCAAATTATAAAATATATTATTATTTTTATTTTAATAATAATAGTGTTGCCTAATTTATGTACTAAAAAAAGGAAAAAAGAAAATGTACAAACTTTAGAAGAAACAAGTGAAAACAAAAAAGAATTTGAGAAATATGATTATTCAAAATATAAAACAATAAAATTGTATCATTCTAAAACAGAGCAAACAGAGGAGATTAATTTAGATGATTATCTTTATGGAGTAGTATCTAGCGAGATGCCAGCAAGTTATGAAATGGAAGCATTAAAGGCGCAGGCTATTGTTGCAAGAACATATACAATTTATCAAATAATACATAGTGCACGGAAAACATGGGAATGCAGATATTTGTGATGATTATAGATGTTGCCAAGCTTGGATTTCGAAGGAAGATAGATTAGCTAAGTGGAGTGGAAATGAGGCAGAAGCTAATTGGAGTAAAATTACAGAAGCGGTAGATTCTACTCAAGGAAAGATAATTACATATAATGGTAGTCCAATAGATGCGTTTTTTCATTCTAATAGTGGAGGAACAACAGAAACAGCAAATAATGTATGGGGAGGAGATAATTTTCCATATCTACAAAGCGTACAGACTTCGGGAGAGGACGGGTATACGCAATACTCCTCTGGGGTGGAGTTAACAAAAGATGAATTTATAAATAAGATTAAGGAAAAACATCAAGATTTTGAAATTAATTTTGATGATCCAAATAGCATTCAAATTTTAGAATATACAGAAAGTGGCAGAGTAAGAACTATTAAACTTGGAAATATTCAGATTGCAGGAACAGAAGCAAGAACTTTATTTGGATTAAAGTCTACTAATTTTTCTTTTGAAATTGATGGAGATAAAATAAAGTTTAAGGTTTTAGGATATGGACACGGAGTTGGTATGAGTCAAACAGGAGCAGACAGTATGGCTAAAGCTGGAAGCAATTGTGAGGAAATTATTAAACACTTTTATAATGGTGTTGAGGTAAATTGGGTAAATGATTTGTAGTTGGTTCCTTTAGGGGAAAACTATCTTAATAAAATCTTTACTCTTTTTTGCTACATATCCCTATTGCAATTTTTATTAAATTATAATATAATAGAGAAGTCTAAAAAAAGATAAAAAATGCTTAAATTAATATAGTTAAAGAGAATTTAAGCATAGCAAAAAAGAAGGGAGGAATATGCCAGAAGAAAACTGACATATAACAAAAAATAATGAGCGATAAAAAAAGAAAAAATAAAAAACATAGCAAAAACGAACTAGTAAAAAAAGACAAAAAGAAATTTTCAGCAAAACATCCTAAAATTACAGTAGCTCTAAGAATACTATTATTGTTAATAATAATGATAGCAGTTGTAGGAACAGGTATTGTAGTAGGAATGTTATATGGAGGATGGGGTGATGACTTCGAAATAACAAAAGAAGAACTAGTAATAGGTTCATCAAATTCAGTTGTGTTAGATAAAGATGGAAACAAACTAGCAGAACTAAGTGGAGACGAAAACAGAAAAATAATAAAATTAGACCAAATGCCAGAAAATCTAAAAAATGCTTATGTTGCAATAGAAGATGAAAGATTCTATAAACATAATGGTGTAGATTTTAAAAGAACAGCAGCAGCTGTTGCACAATATGTAATACACGCAGGAAAATCATCATTTGGTGGTAGTACAATAACACAACAATTAGTTAAAAACATAACAAAAGATGATGAAAGATCTGGAAAAGAAGGAGTAATAAGAAAAGTAAAAGAATGGGCGAAAGCTTATCAAATAGAAAGAATGCTATCAAAAGACCAAATATTAGAATTATACTTAAATATAATATTTGTTGGTGGAAGTAACAATTTAGGTGTAGAAGTTGGAGCTGAATATTATTTTAACAAATCAGCGTCAGACTTAGACCTAGCAGAATGTGCATTCTTAGCAGGAATTAATAATTCACCAAATTCATATAATCCTTATGGGGAAAAAGATAAATCAGAATTAATTAAAAAGAGAACAAAAACAGTATTAGGAAAAATGCTAGAATTAGGAATGGTTCAGCAAAATGAATATGATGAAGCAGTAAAAAAAGTTGAAGATGGATTACCATTCCAAAAAGCAGAAAATTTAGGCTCAATTTATTCTTATCATACAGATGCAACAATATCACAAGTAATAGAAGATGTTGCAAAAGAAAAAGGAATATCAAAAAGCCTTGCATCAACTTATGTTTACAGTAGTGGACTTACAATTTACTCAACACAAGATACAGCACTTCAATCTAAAATGGATGAAGTTATGGTAAATAAAAGTAAAGATTATATAAGAAAATCTAAAAAAGTAGATGGAGCAACATCACAATCAGCGATGGTTATAATAGATAATTCAACAGGATATGTTGTAGGAGTTGAAGGTGGACTTGGAGAAAAGAACGAATCAAGAGGGTTAAATAGAGCAACACAAAGCCCAAGACAAACAGGATCTTCAATAAAACCATTAACATCACTTGTACCAGGAATAAATGAGGGGGTAATTACACCTGCAACAATTTATGATGATAATTCAACAGACTTTGGAATAAAAGGATGGACACCAAAAGATTATAATGCATTTAAAGGATTAATATCTATTAGAAGTGCAATAACAACCTCACAAAACATACCATTTATTAAGGTTGTTGATGAGTTAACACCTGCAAAATCTGCAGAATACCTAGAAAAAATGGGAGTAACATCATTAACAGATGCAGATAAACAAGCATTAGCAGCTGTATCGATTGGTGGTTTTACAAATGGTATAACACCACTTGAAATGGCAGGAGCTTATGCTACAATTGCAAATAACGGAACATATAGGAGACCTATGTTTTATACAAAAGTTACAGATCCAGACGGAAATACAGTTCTAGAAGGAAAACAAGATAGTCAAGAAGTAATATCTGAACAAGCAGCTTATGTAATAAAGAGTTTATTAAAATCAGTTGTAGAAGATAGCGCAGGAACTGCAAAATATTGTAAAATATCTGGAATAGATGTTGCAGCAAAAACAGGAACAACAAATAGTAACTATGATAAATGGCTATGTGGATTTTCAAATTATTATACAGCAGCTACTTGGTATGGTTTTGACCAAAACGAAGAAGTATCTGGAGCAACAAATGTTGCAGGAAGAATTTGGTCTGCTGTTATGTCAAAAGTACACGAAGGAAAAGACAAATCAACATTTAATCAACCATCAGGTGTAGTTACAGAAACAATATGTAGAGTATCTGGAAAAAAAGCTACAAGTAAGTGCTCAGATACATATCAAGAAGTATTTGTAGAAGGAAAGGTTCCAGAAGATTGTGATGGACACTCAAATTCTGTTGAAGTTTGTAGCGAAACAGGATTGCTTGCAAACGAATTTTGTCCGAATAAAGTAACAAAATACCATTCATATACTGTTGAAAAAGAAAGATTAGGACTATGGAAGACAAATGGTTCATCATCTACAAGTGCTCCAACAACTTATTGTACAGTTCACAACGCATCAAATAGTGGAAATTCTAATAAGAATAATGATAGTGAACCTGTAATTACATTAAATGGAGAAAGTCATATTACATTAAATGTAGGAGACACATATAGTGAACAAGGAGCAACCGCAAAAGATGATAAAGATGGAGATATATCAAGTAAAATATCAATGTCAGGTTCAGTAAATACATCAAAAGCTGGAAAATATACAATAACATATTCAGTAAAAAATTCTAATGGAAAAACAGCAACAAAAACAAGAACAATAACTGTAAAAGCAAAAGAACCTGTAAAAGAGCCAGAAAAACCTGCAGAAAACACAACTGGAAATGACAGCAAAAATACAACTACTGAAAAAGAAAATACAGCAGGTCCAGGTAACACAACACCAACTACTGAAAATAAAACTAATGAATAATAAATAAAAGGATACAGTAAGAGCTTTGCTGTATCCTAATAAACTAAAAAAGGAAGTGATAGGACAGTGGATATATATTTTTACAACACTTTAACAAAATCAAAAGACAAATTTGAACCAATAAACAAAGAAGAAGTTAGAATGTACTCATGTGGGCCAACGGTGTATAAAGATGCTTCAATTGGAAATATGAGAACATACATAATGAATGATTTAATAAGAAGAGTTCTAAAATATAATGGATATAAAATAAAACATACTATGAATATAACAGATGTTGGGCATTTAGTATCAGATGCAGATGAGGGAGAAGATAAAATGCTTAAATCAGCAAGAGAAATGCAAAAAACACCTTATGAAATTGCAAAATATTACACGAAATTATTTATGGATGACCTAGAAAAACTAAATGTAGAAACACCGGAAGTGGTATGTAAAGCTACAGACCATATAGAAGATATGATAAAATATGTACAAAAACTATTAGAAAATGGCTATGCTTATGAAACATCTACAGCAATATATTTTGATGTATCAAAATTAGATGAATATGGAATATTATCAGGAATAAAGCTTGAGGACCAAAAAGCAGGAGCAAGAGTTGATGTAGATACAGAAAAAAGAAATCCTTATGATTTTGCATTGTGGATAAAAGCAAAACCAAATCACATAATGAAATGGGAAAGCCCATGGGGATTATCATATCCAGGATGGCACATAGAATGTTCAGCAATGGGGCAAAAATATTTAGGCGAACAATTTGACATTCATACAGGAGGAATTGACTTAATTCCAACACACCACGAAAACGAAATTGCACAAAGCAAAGGTGCATGTGGCAAAATACCAGCAAAATACTGGATACATGGGGAATACTTATTAATAAATGGTGGAAAAATGTCGAAAAGCTTAAACAATGTTTATTTACTAAAAGATATAACCCAAAAAGGATATGATCCATTAACCTACAGACTATTTACATATTCAAGTAGTTATAGAACAAAATTGAATTTTACTTGGGAAGGAATTGAGGCTAGCCAAAAGGCTTTAGAAAAATTAAGAGCTGGATATCAAAAACATCTTGAGGGAAATGAAGATATATTGGATGAGGAAATTTCTAAATATGAGGAAAATTTCCATAAAGCCATAAATGATGACTTAAATATGCCACTTGCAATGAGTGTAGTTTGGGATGTTGTAAAAAATCCTAAAAAGTCTAAAAAATTAGCTAAGCTTTTGGATAAATTCGATACAGTTTTGGCTTTGAGCTTAGATAAAAAAAGTGAAAATCAAGAGAAAATCCCAGAAGAAGTTCTTAAACTTGCTGAAGAAAGATTGAAAGCAAGACAAGAGAAAAATTGGGCAGAGTCTGATAGACTTAGAAAAGAGATTTTGGCTTTAGGTTATAGTATAAAAGATAGTAAAGAAGGTTATGAATTGAGCCGTTAAAATTTCTGATTGGGGACGGTTCTTTTTCGGAAAAAGAACCGTCCCAAATGCAAAAAAAGGAGGAAGAAATGGAGAAAAAAAGAATAGTAACAGGAGATAGACCAACAGGAAGATTACATATTGGACACTATTTTGGTTCATTAATAAATAGAGTAAAGTTACAAGACGAATATGAAACATATATACTAGTAGCTGATGTACAAGCATTAACAGACAATTTCAACAATCCAGATAAAGTAAGAAAAAATGTAAGAGAACTTGTAATAGACTATTTATCTTGTGGAATAGACCCTAAAAAAGCAACAATATATATACAGTCAATGATACCAGAAACAGCAGAACTTACAGTGTTTTACTCAAATTTAGTTACAATATCAAGACTTCAAAGAAATCCGACAGTAAAAACAGAATTAGCACAAAAAAAGGATTTGTTTGGAGAAAGTGTAACTTATGGATTTTTAGGATATCCTGTAAGTCAAGCTGCAGATATTACAGTTTTAGATGGAGAAATAGTACCAGCAGGAGAGGACCAAGAACCATTAATAGAACAATGTAGAGAAATAGTTAGAAAATTTAATTCTATATATGGAGATGTATTAAAAGAACCAGAAATATATTTATCGCAAAATAGAAGAATTAAAGGTTTAGATGGAAATGAAAAAATGGGTAAATCTTTAGGAAATGCTATATATATTTCTGATAGTGAGGATGAGATAACTAAAAAGGTTATGAGTGCGGTAACAGACCCTAATAGAATAAGAAAAGATGATAAAGGAAATCCAGATGTTTGTATGGTTTCATATTATCACAAATTATTTAGTTCTGAGGAAGAATGCAAGGCAGTTTGCGAAGAATGTAGAGCCGGAAAAAGAGGATGTGTTGCTTGTAAAAAGCAATTAGCTAAAAATACAGCTGAATTTTTAAGACCTATGAGAGAAAAAAGAGAATATTTAGAACAACACCCAGAAATAATAGACAAGGTTTTAAAAGAAGGAACTGAAAAAGCAAGAAAAGAAGCTGCTAAAACTATGAAAAAAGTTAAAGAAGCAATGAAGTTAGATTATTTTGAAGAATAGGACGTGAAAAAATGATAGATTTTAAACAAATAATTGCAGAAGAAATTTCAAAAGCAATATCTGTACCAAAAGAAGAATTGGCATCATATATAGAAATTCCAAAGGACATAAATAACGGAGATTATGCTTTTCCATGTTTCAGACTTGCAAAAACTTTAAGAAAAGCGCCTCCTGTAATTGCAAATGAAATAAAAGAAAATTTAAAATTTGATGAAACCGTAATTACAAAAGTAGAAATTGCAGGTGGATACTTAAACTTTTTTGTAAATAAAGAAGCAAAAATAAAAACAGTTTTAGAAGAAATTTCTCAAAATAAAGAATATGGAAAATCTGAAATAGGAAAAGGTAAAAATATAATAGTAGAATATTCATCTCCAAACATTGCAAAACCATTCCATATAGGGCATTTAAGAACAACCGGAATTGGTCAAGCACTTTATAATATCTATAAATATTTAGGATACAATGTAACAGGAATAAATCATCTTGGAGATTATGGAACACAATTTGGAAAGATGATAGAAGGTTACAAATTATGGGGAAATGAATACAGTTTTGCTGAACACCCAATTGACGATATGCTAGACCTATATGTAAGAATAAATAACCTTTGTAAAGAAGATGAAAATGTATTAAATGCATGTAGGGAAAATTTTAGAAAACTTGAAAATAATGATGAATATTGCTTAGAAATATGGAACAAATTTAAAACTTTAAGTTTAAAAGAATTCCAAAGAATTTATGATATGCTTGGAACTACATTTGATTCATGGAATGGAGAATCATTTTATACAGACAAAATGCCAGAAACAATTGAAATCTTACAAAAATCTGGACATTTAATAGAATCAGATGGGGCAAAAATAATAGATTTAGAAGACCAAGGAATTAATACACCTTGTATGGTTGTAAAATCAAATGGATCTACAACTTATGATACAAGGGACTTAGCTGCTGTACTTTATAGAGCAAGAACTTATGACTTTGATAAATGTTTATATGTTGTTGCTTATGAGCAGGATTTACATTTTAGACAAATATTTGGAGCGGCTAAATATTTAGGCTTAGATGAAAAATACCTAAAAGGCTTGGAACACGTATCGTATGGAATGGTAAGACTAAAATCTGGGAAAATGTCAACAAGAGAGGGAACTGTTGTAAAACTTGAGGATTTACTAAATGAAGCAGTTTCAAGAGTTCAAAAAATTATAGAGGAAAAAGATTCAAACCTAGAAAACAAAGAAGAAGTTGCGAAAAAAGTTGGAATTGGTGCGGTTGTATTTAACAACTTAGCAACAAACAGAATAAAAGACCAAGTTTTTGATTGGGACGAAGTACTAAATTTTCAAGGGGAAACAGGACCTTATATCCAATATACTTATGTTAGAACAAAAAGCGTTTTAGAAAAAGCTGGAAGTGTGCCAAATTTAGAAAATATAGATTTTGAAAACTTGAAAGATGAATATTCTTTAAGATTGATAAATATAATTTATAATTTTGGAGATACTTTAAAACAGGTAGTAGATAAGAATGAGCCTTCAATTTTAGCAAGATATTTAATTGATTTGGCAAAAGCTTACAGTTCATTTTACAATGAAAATAAAATTATTAATGAAAATAAGTCCCTTCAAGATGCTAGAGTTTATTTAACATATTGTGTGGGAGTTGTTTTAAAACAAGGTGCACAATTATTAGGGATGGAAATGCCTGATAAGATGTAGATGGGGACCATTGGGGTCGGTTCTTTTTGGTCCCATTTTAAATTTGTTATATAATTTTGTCAAAATGGGACCAAAAAGAACCGACCCCAATGGTCCCTGTCAGCAAAAGAAAGGAAGTTTTATTATGGAAAAAAGAAAAGTAGTTTTAGTAGGAACAGGATTTGTAGGAATGAGTTTTGCATACTCACTATTTAATCAAGGAGGAGCAAATGAATTAGTACTAATAGATGTACTAAAAGAAAAAGCACAAGGAGAAGCTTTAGACTTAGCACATGGAATAGCTTATGCGCCATCAAAAATGGAAATAAAATATGGTGAATATGATGAATGCAAAGATGCAAATATAGTAGTGATAACAGCTGGAATAGCTCAAAAACAAGGCGGTCAAACAAGACTAGAACTTGTAGATACAAATAGTAAAATAATGAAATCTGTTGTAGAAAATGTTATGGCATCAGGATTTAAAGGAGTATTTGTGGTTGCAAGTAACCCTGTTGATATAATGACTTATGTAGCACAAAAAGTATCTGGACTTCCAGCAGGAAGAGTAATAGGTTCTGGAACTATGCTTGATACTGCAAGATTAAGATATTTATTAGGGGAGAGATTAAAAATAAGCCCTAAAAATACACATGCTTATGTAATGGGAGAACATGGAGATTCATCATTTGTTCCTTGGGAACATTGTTATGTTGGATGCAAAAAATTAACAGATATTGCAAAAGCAAGGCATCAATCATTACAAAACCTAGAGCAAATTAGAGAAGATGTGAAAAATGCTGCATATGAAATAATAGAAAAGAAAAAAGCAACATATTATGGAATAGGTGTGGCCTTAACAAGACTTGTAAAAGCAATATTAAATGATGAACAATCAATACTTACAGTTTCTACTTATTTAAGTGGAGAATATGGACATAAAGACATATATGTAGGAGTTCCTGCAATTATAACATCAAAAGGTGTTAGGGAAATTTTAGAATTACCATTAAATGAGGAAGATCAGGCAAAATTCGATAACAGCTGTAAAATAATAAAAGAAACAATAGATGGTTTAAATATTTAATGTAATAATTCTGTAACAAAAACGAAATATAAAAGTAATGAAAAAAGGTTGAAAAAAATATATAAAAATGATATTATGAATTTAACCGATAATAAACAAAAGATAGGGGGAAAATATATGTTTATATTTGATTTAACTAATCCATTAACATTATTGTTAGTTGTTTTAGCAACAGCACTATTAATATTTTTGGGACAAGAAATAAAAAGAAGTTCGGTAGCTGTAGTACCATTAATATCTTTTTTAGCATTGTTAATAGTTCATGTTGTTCAAGTATCAACTTTACCAACTGACTATGCATATTTAGCAGGAACACTATATAAATGTCTAGCAATAGATTTCTTATTTATATTAGTTACATTCTTCTCATATTTATGGGTAGATGATCTAGAAGCTAAAAAGAACAATATAAGAAGTATAGACAATAGTTTAGACTGGTTTTGGAAAGAAATATAATGAATGTAAAGGTAGAATCTGTATAGAAATATGCGGGTTCTATTTTTGTAAATAAACCAAATTAAGGAGAGAAGAGCACATCTTTCTCCTTAATTTGGTTTAAATTCTGAATCTTACAAAACAGCGTTCATTCTTTCTGCGATTTCATCAACAGAAAGTTCACGCAAGCAATTGTTTACCATTTCAATCCTCATCATTATGCCATTTAGACTGTTAATATGTTCTTTTTTAGGCTCTGACAGAATTTCTGTATGAAAAACGAATTGCCCAAATTCGGACGAATCTTCTACAAGGCTTATATTTGTTTTCAAATGCCAAAGCCAGTTTTCACCGACGATTACATTAAACTCAACTTCACCTTCATAACTAAAGTTACTAAAAGTTTCGGAAAAGTCGTGTAACATTGAGTTAAAAGTGAGAGCATCGAAACACTTGAAACGGGAAACATCACCCGTGGAAAGTGAGGTCACTATCTCAAGAAAGTTTTTTCTCCGATTGCAGATGACTTCATTTACCAATTCTTCGATAGAGACTTCTCTACCACCAATTTCATTAAGGTTGATTTTTTTGTTTTTTAATTCAGAATATGTAGCCATAAAGCTTACCTCCATTTAATAAAAAAATTTAGGAGGCATTACAGCACCTCCCAATACAATAAGTATCAGAATTGCTGTAATAAAAACAATTCACTATCTCTATTATAATTTATTTACATAAAAATGTCAATTTTCCATTTTATAATAAAGAAACAGCCATAAATTTAAAGGCTGTTAAAATAAAAAGTTATGGAGCTTCCAACGGGAATTGAACCCGTGACCTCAGCCTTACCAAGGCTGCACTCTACCTACTGAGCTATAGAAGCGAAGTAAAGCAATTATATAGTATATAATCCAAAAAATCAATAGTTTTTATTGACTTTTATAAATAAACGTTATAAAATATAAAAATAGTTTTAAGGGAAAACAAAAAAGAAAGGAAACAAAAAATGAAAATAGGAATAGTAGGACTTCCAAATGTAGGAAAAAGTACATTATTTAATAGTATAACAAAAGCAGGAGCAGAATCAGCAAACTATCCATTTTGCACAATAGAGCCAAATGTAGGAATAGTTGCAGTACCAGATGAAAGATTACAAAAATTAGCTGAAATGTATAATACAAAAAAAATAACACCTGCTGTTGTGGAATTTGTAGATATTGCAGGACTAGTAAAAGGAGCAAGCAAAGGAGAGGGTCTTGGAAACAAATTCTTATCACATATAAGAGAAACAGATGCAATATGTGAGGTAGTAAGATGCTTTGAGGACTCAAATGTAGTTCACGTAGATGGAAGTGTAGATCCAATAAGAGATATAGAAACAATAAATCTAGAATTAATTTTTGCAGATATAGAAACAGTAGATAAAAGATTAGACAAAGCAAAAAAAATGTTAAAAGCAGATAAAAAGTATCAAGCAGAAATAGACTTATTAGAAAAAATAAAATTAGCACTAGAAAATGGTATGCCTGCAAGACAATTAGAATACAACAAAGACGAAAAAGAATTACTAAAAGAAATGTTTTTATTAACAACAAAACCTATAATATATATAGCAAATGTATCAGAAGAGCAATTATCAGATACAGAAAATGATGCTAATGTAAATAAAGTTAGAGAATATGCATCAAAAGAAAAAGCAGAAGTAATACCATTATGTGTAAAAATAGAAGATGAGTTATCTACACTAGATGATAGTGATAAAAAAGAAATGCTAGAAGCATTAGGATTAGAAGAATCTGGATTAGATACATTAATTAAAAAGAGTTATGATTTATTAGGATTAATGTCATTTTTAACAGCTGGAGAGCCAGAAGTAAGAGCTTGGACAATAAAAAAAGGAACAAAAGCACCACAGGCTGCAGGAAAAATCCATTCAGATATAGAAAGAGGATTCATAAAAGCAGAAGTAATATCTTATAATGAGTTAATAAAAGAAGGATCAATGGTACAAGCAAAGGAGAAGGGCTTAGTAAGACAAGAAGGAAAAGAATATATTATGCAAGAAGGAGACATTGTTTTATTCAAATTCAACGTGTAATATAACTGTAAAATAAAAGAAACAAAACTGTAATGTAAAAAAATAAAAAAATATTTGACAGAAGTAGAAAAATGTTGTAAAATATAAAAAGAGTTGACAAATGATAATTTATATTATTATTTAATTTATTTAATTAGTAAGGAGAGAAAGAAAAAATGGAAAATTCAAAAATATTTAAAAGATTAGTAATAGTAATGTTAAGTTTAGTTTTAGTAGCAGTATGTTCTACTAGTGTATTTGCTACAGATGATGATTTATTCTTATCAGTAAATTCAACAGGAAATACAGCATCTAATGCAACAGATAATAATACAACTAGTGATAATAGCACAACAAACAATACAGCAACAAATAACACAAATAATACAACAAATAGTTCGTTAACAGCAAATAATACAACAACAAATAATACTGTAAGAAACACAGCAACAAATAACACAATAAACAATACGTCAAAAACAAATAATAATGTTAATACACTTGCTAAAACAGGATTATCAGATACAAATGGAATAGTAGCTTTAATAGTAGTAGTATGTGGAGTATCTGCAATATATTCTTATAAAAAAGTTAATGATTATAAAAAATTATAATATAAAGAGAAATAAAAATAGCAATAAAAAATTAATTTTTTATTGCTATTTTTATTTTTTTTTGTTATTATAAACTTAGGAAAAAATGAAAGGAAAAACAAATGAATAATAAATTTACAACTTTTATATTAACTATTTTATTAATAGTATTATTATTTGGAGGCATAGTTTTAGGCGGAGCAATATATATGGATATTGTTGGAGAAGAAGCTATCAATGAAACATATACTGTCGGAAATATTGTAACAGAGGAACCAGAAGAAGAAAAAAGTAGAAACTTAGAAATAACAAAATCAAATATAAGTAGTGTACAGGGAAATACCAGTGAAAATTTACAATCTTCACAAGAAGTACCTAATACAAATGCAGATATATCTATAAACAAATATTTTTATAACCAATTATTTGGAAATCAAAAAATTATATATGATAAAATGCTTGAAAATAAAGATAATCTTAAACTTGGAAATTATAAAATAGAATTTTCAGACACTTTTTCAGATACTTTATCAACTGATGATGGAGCTGAGCAACTAGGAAAAGATTATCAAACAGCAATTGAAGCATTTATGCATGACAATCCAGAATTATTTTATATAGATGTAAATAAAATGTTATTAAATATTGAAACAACGACAAAATTTTTAAGAACTACTCACAATGTATACATATCACCAGCAAGTGGAAAAACATATTTATCTGATGATTTTGGAAATGTAGATCAAATTAAACTTGCAATAAATCAAGTAGAAAATATAAAAAATAACATAATAAATAGCTTAACAGGAACAGACTATGATAAAATAATGAAAATACATGATTACTTAGTAGATAATATAGATTATGATTCTACATATCAAGCTACAGGAACTTATAGTATTTATGGAGCACTAATTGGAAAAAAATGTGTATGTGAAGGATATGCAAAATCATTAAAATATTTGGCAAATCAAGCAGGAATAAAATGTGAAATAATGCAAGGAACAGGAACAAATAGTTCTGGACAAACTGAAAGCCATGCGTGGAATTGTGTAAAAATTGATGGAATATGGTATGAAATTGATGCTACTTGGGATGATCCTATTATAATAGGAAATGGTTATAAAGCCAATGTTTATAAATACAGATATTTTCTAAAAGGAACAGTTTCATTTGAAAAGGATCACATCTTATCATATCAATTTTCCGAGGGTGGAAAAAGTTTCGAGTATCCAATAATAAGCAAAAGAGATTATTAATTTATAAAAAAACTCTTGTATTTTTTTGAAAAAAATATATAATATAAAGTTGAAAAAAGGAATGATTATATGGATGGAATTTTAAATAAAATAATTAATTTAGATAATCAGGCTAAAAATAAAATAATACAAATAAAACAAAAAGAAGAAAATATTGAAACATATATTAGCGAGACTATCGAAAAGGAAAAAAAAGAAATAGACAGCAGATTTCTATATAAAAGAAAGATAACTCAAGAAAAATATGATAAAATGTTTGAGGAATCTAAAAAGAAATTAGACGAAGAAAAAGACAAACAAATAAACAAAATAAGAGAAAAATATGAACAAGAAAAGCAACAAATTATAGAAAAAATGTTGAGTGAAATTGTCTAAAAAGGAGAAACAATGGAAATTCTAGGAGTAAAATACCCTAATTTGAATTCAAAAATAAAGGGAATGTATGCCAAAAGAATTACAAAGAACGATTTAGAAGATTTGATAAAACAAAATAACTTGAAAAATGCAATATTACTTTTAAAAAGCAAATGTGACATATTCAAAAATGCCGATGAAAATATAGACAGGCTCGAAATAGAAAGTTTGTTAGAAAAAGACCAAATAAATGATATATTAAAAATACAAAAATTATTAGACAATAAAGACAAAGAAATATTTGAAATGTTTCTATTGCAATATGAAATTAAATGTGTGAAAAGTATTTTCAGAAAATTATTTTCAGATGACAAAACAGATGATATAATTGTTCAAAACGTAAAAATGTGGACAAATGCGTTATTTAATGACATAAGAGGAATAGAAACAGTTCAGAATTTTTATGAGTTTTTTGGGGCTATAAAAAGGATGAAATACAATAAAATTCTAAAGAAATATCAAGAACAGGAAAATATAAATGTTTTTGAGGTAGAAAACGAGATAGATAAATTATATTTTGAAACACTATATGATACAGTAAAAAACGAAGTAAATTCAAAAAAAATAATTGGTTCAGAAATAGATTTATTGAATGTCTTATGGATTTTTAGAATAAAAAAATATTACAATTTTGAAAGTGAAAAAATTAATCAAATTCTTATAAAAAGATATTACAAATTAAAACCTAATATAATTCAAAAAATTATCCAAACAAATTCTTTTGAGGAAATAAAAGAAATAATGAGTAAAACAATATATAAATCAGTTTTTACAGAAGAAAGTAGTTTAGAGGAAAATATAGATAAATATTTATATGAGGTAAATAAAAAGATTTTTAGAAATGATATTACATCTATTGCATACATTTTGGCTTATGTAAATATGATTGAATACGAAAATAATGATATAATAAACACAATTGAAGGAATAAGATACAATATGGATAAAACAGAAATCCTAAAAAGATTAGTTCGATAAGGAGGCTGACAAATGTCAATTGAAAAAGTAAAACTTTTAGGAATTAAGGGAAACAGCAGAGATTTAGATAGATTTTTGGCAAATGTTTTATTTAAAAGTGATGTTCAAATTGAAGATGCAAAAAAAATATATAACAAAGGTTGGAAACTTGAGTATTTTGAATATGACTATAAAATAAAAGAAACATTAAAAAGATGTGAAAATCTTTTGGAAAAATTAAAAATACAATATACAAAAGATTCAGATATGGTATTACTTGAAAATAGAGTAGAGGATATATCACAAAAGATAGGCGATTTTGAGCAAAGTTATGATGAATGCGTAAAGAAGATTAATTTGAATGAAAAACAAAATGAAGAAGCTCTTATAAAAATTGAAGAAGCCTCAAGGCTTGAAAATATTGACATAGATATGAAAAAACTTTATGATTTACAGTATATTAAATTTAGATATGGAAGTATACCAAAAAAGAATTTAGAAGAAATAAAAAAAGAGCTGGAAAATTTGAATATTATTTTGCTGGAGGTAAAAGAAGAAGGAGACCTTTCTTGGATAATATATTTTACGACAACAGAGTTTGTAAGTGAGGTAGACGGAATATTTAATATACAAAAGTTTGAAAGAGAACTATTACCTGATGATTTAATAAGAACGCCTAAAGAGTATTTAAGAAATTTAAAAGAAGAAATAAACGCAAAAGAAAGAGAAAACGGTGAGTTAAATACTCAAATTGAAAAAATAAGAAAAGAAGGAATGACTAAAATCTTATCACTTTATAGAGAACTACAAACATATGATAAAATCAACACAATAAAAAAATATATAGTTCACGACCAAAATGGGAGCTTTTACGTAGTAGCTTGGATTCCAGAAAATAATTTAAGAAAAATGCAGAAAAAACTTGAAGGAATTCCAGATATAGATTATGTTGTAAGAGATGGAGCAAATCCGCCAACAAAGCTAAAAAACAATAAAATAATAAAGCCATTTGAGGAATTAGTAAAAATGTACGGAATGCCCAAAATGGACGAGCTAGACCCAACGTGGTTTGTAGCACTAACAACGTTTATTATGTTTGGCTTTATGTTTGGGGACGTAGGACATGGTTTGGTATTTCTAATTTTAGGAATAATATTATTGCTAAAAAAGAAAAAAACATCTGGTGCAATTCTATTTGCAGGAGGACTATCATCAACAATTTTTGGAGTTTTATATGGAAGTGTATTTGGAAAAGAAGACATTATAAAACCAGTTTTAATTAGTCCAATGAATGATATAAACACAATGCTTGTATATGGAATAGTTGTAGGAACAATTTTTATATTGATGGCAATGTTTTTAAATATTATAAATGGTATTAAAAACAAGGATATGAAGAAAATATTTTTAGATAAAAATGGTGTTGCAGGAGTAGCATTATATTCATTTGTATTGGTATGTGTAGCATATTACTTTTTAAAGGGAAAAATGCTTGTATCAATTAATGTAATAATTGCAATAGCATTAGTTCTTGTAATAGTTATAATGTTTAATGACCAAATTTCAAATTTCTTAGAAAAGAAAAAAGAAAAAGCAACGACACCGATTGTAGAGAAGATATTTGAAATAATTGAAATGTTACTTTCATTTTTAAGTAACACAATATCATTTTTAAGACTAGCAGCATTTGCTATAAATCATGCAGGACTTTGTATGGCAGTGTATTTATTAGCAGATATGTCAACAGGTGCAGGAAATATTTTAATTGCTGTACTTGGAAATGTTATAGTATTGGTTTTAGAGGGATTAATTGTTGGAATTCAAACTTTAAGACTAGAGTATTATGAATTATTTAGTAGATTTTATGATGGTAGTGGAAAAGAATATAAGTCTATTAAGTCACAGTTAGAAGAATAATTTTGTATTGGGGATGTCCCATTGGGACCGGTTCTTTTTGGGACATTTTCCAAAAAGAACTGTCCCCAATCAGAAAAAAGTAGGAGGAATTTTAAAATGTCAAAAAAAATATGTGTAATATTAATTATATTAATTATGGGAGTTGTTTCACTTACAACAGGAGTATATGCAGCATCAAAAGTTACAGCTTCAAAAGCAACAAAATCTGTATCAGCAGAAAATACAAATACTGAAAATGCAGTAAATGAGGTTCAAACAACAAGTGTGCCAGCTACATCTAATGAGGTAATGGCTAGTACAACAGAAAATGTAACGGGAACACAAGGAAGCAGTAATGATGATAAAACATCAAATTCTTCTTCAGGACTTGGGTTAATTGCTGCAGCCTTAGCAATAGGTTTATCTGCAATTGGTTCAGGTATAGCTGTTGCGGTTGTTGCATCAAGCGCAGTTGGAGCAATAAGTGAAAATCCAAGTTTATTAGGTAAAACAGTTATATTTGCAGGTCTTGCCGAGGGTATAGCTATTTATGGTTTGATAATTGCTATTATGATTATAAGTAAAGTTTAATTTTTCTTGAAAGGACCGTTTCTTTTCTCATTGGGACCGTTTCCTTTCACAAAAAGAAACAATCTTTTCGCGAAAAGAAACGGTCCCAATAAAAAAAGAAACGATCTTAATGGGAAAAAAGGAGAGTCGTTCTAATGAAAATTTATTGCATAACAGAGAATAATGATCTAGAAATTGGTCTTAAACTTGCAGGATGTGAAGGAATTACTTTGCAAGAAAATGACCATATAGAAGAAAAAATAGACGAAGTGGTAAGAACAAGTGAAATTGGTATACTTGTTATAAGTAAAGAGATTTACAATAAAGCAAAAGAAAAAATTGATGACATAAGAATAAATAAAAAATTACCGCTTATAACAATTATATAGCAGTGGAGGAAAAAGAATGGATGTAAATGAAAAATTACAACAATTCGGACAGAGCTTAGAGGAGATATCAAATAAAGAATATAGGCAAATTGAGCAAGACGTTGATAATGAAATAAAAACAGGAATCGAAGAAGAAATTAAGGAATATGAAAATAAAAAGCAAGCAAATTTTGATAAGACTTCACAAAGAATAGAAAAAGATTATAACAAAAAAGTGTATAATTATGAAATTCAATGTAAAAAAGAAATTATTGATGAACAAAAAAATCTAAAAGAAAATCTAAAAAATGAGATTAGAAATAGACTTGTAGAATTTGTAAAAAATGATAGATATCAAGATGTTTTGATAAAAAGTATAGATGAACGGGTTAACAAAGATTGACGATAAAACAGAAACTTATATATGTTTAACAAAGTTAGATTTAGAAAAATATTCAGATTTTTTAACACAAAAATACAATCTAAAATTAAAAGAAATAGATAGCAAATATATAGGTGGATGTATTTTAGAAAATGAACCACAGGGAATTGTTATTGACAATACTTTATTAAACAAAATTGATGAAAAATTGAAAGGATAAAACAAATGCAAAAAAAGTATATAATTTCAATTAATGGACCAGTTATAAAAGCAAAAGGCGATGGCGATTTTGCTATGCATGATATTGTTCATATATCAGATGAAAAAATATTAGGTGAAGTTATAAAATTAACGGGAGATATTGCTACAATTCAGGTATATGAGGGAACAACGGGATTAAAAATTGGTCAAGATGTAATAGGCGAAGAAGAACCTTTAACTTTAGTTTTAGGCCCTGGAATAATAAGTAATATATTTGATGGAATTGAAAGACCTCTTAAGTCTTTACAAGATGAATATGGAGATTTTATAAAAAGAGGAGCTTCAAATATTGGAGTTGATACCGAAAAAAAGTGGTATTTTGTACCAAAAGTTCAAGTAGGAGACATAGTAACTCTTAATTCTATAATAGGTGAGGTAAAAGAAACAGAGCTTATTACAAATAAAATAATGAATAAATTTGATTGCAAGGCGAAAATTATAGAAATAGCTAGTGAGGGAGATTATACTGTACTCCAAACTATTGCTAAAATTGAAACAATAGAAGAAGGTCAAATTTTAGAGCTTAATATGGTTCAAAAATGGCCAGTTAGAAAGCCAAGACCATATAAAAATAGGCTTACAATATCTACTCCTTTAATTACAGGACAAAGAGTAATAGATACTTTGTTTCCAATAGCAAAAGGTGGAACAGCAATGATACCTGGTGGTTTCGGAACAGGAAAAACAGTAACTCAGCATCAATTGGCTAAATGGTCAAATGCAGATATAATTGTTTATATAGGATGTGGAGAACGTGGAAACGAGATGACAGAAGTTTTGGAGGATTTTCCAAAGCTAAAAGACCCTAAATCTGGTAGACCTTTAATGGATAGAACAGTTTTAATTGCAAATACATCAAATATGCCAGTGGCAGCAAGGGAGACATCAATATATACTGGAATAACTATAGCTGAATATTATAGAGATATGGGATATGATGTAGCAATAATGGCAGACTCAACATCAAGATGGGCAGAGGCACTTCGTGAGATATCAGGTAGACTTGAAGAAATGCCAGCAGAAGAAGGATTTCCATCATATTTGCCATCAAGATTATCAGAATTTTATGGAAGAGCAGGAATGGTTGAAACTCTAAATGGAAATACAGGTTCGGTAACAATTATAGGTGCTGTATCACCACAAGGTTCTGACTTCTCGGAGCCTGTTACACAAAATACAAAGAGATTTGTCCACGTATTTTGGGGATTAAATAGAACACTTGCCTATTCAAGACATTACCCAGCAATAGATTGGAATATAAGCTATAGTGAGTATATAGACAATTTATCAGATTGGTATGATGATAATGTTGATAGTGAATTTTTAGAATATAGAACAAAGATTGTTAAAATATTGGAAAAAGAAAATGAACTTCTTGAAATTGCAAGGGTTGTTGGACAAGATGTTTTGTCTGATGATAAGAAGCTTTTGCTAGAGGTTGCAAGTAGCATAAGAATAGGATTTTTACAGCAAAATTCTTTTAATGATATTGATACATCTGTAACTATAGAGAAACAATTTAAGATGATGGAAACTATTATTTTAATTTATGATAGGGCTTTAAAACTCATTAATAAAGGGATACCAATTTCTGAAATTAAGAAAACAGGGCTTTTAGAGGAATATAATGAACTTAAGTATAATGTTAAAAATGATGAGATTGAAAAGATTGACGAGTTTGATGTTAGGATTAAGAATAGACTGAAGAAGTTGGAAGATGAGTATAGAGAACATATTTAATTCTGGCGAGATGGGACTATTGGGGTCGGTTCTTTTTGGTCCCATTTTAAATTCGTTATATAATTTTACTAAAATGGGACCAAAAAGAACCGCCCCCAATGGTCCCGCTAGTTGCGAAAGAGGTGAAAAAACTTGAAAATAAAATATTTAGGTTTAGAAGAAATAAATGGACCACTTGTATTTATAAAAACACCCAAAGACATATCATTTGAGGAGCAAGTAGAAATAACTTTAAAAAATGGTGAAAAAAGAATAGGAAATGTTTTACGTTTAGATGATGACATAACAACAATACAAGTATATAAAGGAACAAACGAAATAAATATAAAAGATGTTCAAACAGAATTTATGGGTGAACCATTAAAAATAAAACTATCACCATTAATGCTTGGAAGGGTATTTGATGGTGCAGGAAAGCCAATTGATGGATTGGGAGATATTGAGACAAATATTTCAAGAGACATAAATTCAAACCCAATAAATCCGATTGCTAGAAAATATCCTCGTAATTATATTCATACAGGAATATCAACAATAGATGGATTAATTACATTAATAAGAGGACAAAAGATTCCGATTTTTTCTGGAAGTGGCTTAAATCATAATGAGCTTGCAGAAAGGATAATAAGACAATCAAACATAACAGATGGAGGAAAATTTGCTATTGTATTTGGACTTATGGGAGCTGAGTTTGAAACAGCTGAATTTTTTAGGAAAAGTTTTGAGGAAAATGGAGTACTTTCAAAAGTTGTAATGTTCCAAAACCTATCTAATGATGCATCTGTAGAAAGGATACTTACACCTAAAGTTGCACTTACATGTGCTGAATATTTGGCATTTGATTTAGGATATCAAGTATTAGTCGTATTAACAGATATGACAGCTTATGCGGAGGCTTTAAGAGAAGTATCAACTCTAAAGGGTGAAATTCCAAGCAGAAAAGGTTATCCGGGATATTTGTATAGTGACTTAGCATCAATTTATGAAAGAGCAGGAATGATTGAAGGTCGAGAGGGATCAATAACCCAAATTCCAATACTTACAATGCCAAATGATGATATATCACATCCAATACCTGATTTAACAGGATATATAACAGAGGGGCAAATTGTTTTGGGAAGAGACCTATATCAAAAGGGAATAAATCCACCAATTGATATTTTACAATCACTTTCAAGACTTATGAAAGATGGGATTGGAAAAGGATATACAAGAGAAGATCATTCTAAACTTGCGGATAAAATTTTTTCGGCTTACTCTAAGGTTCAAGATGTAAGAGCTTTGGCAACTGTTCTTGGAGAAGCTGATTTGACTGAGGAAGATAAGAAGTATTTAAAATTTGGAAATGAATTTGAGGATAGATTCGTTAATCAAGATAGTAGCGATAATCGTTCTATGGATGATACTTTGAATTTGATGGAAGAACTTTTGATGATATTGGAGTAATTTCGTATTTGGGACGGTTCTTTTTCTGAAAAGGAACCGTCCCAAATGCAAAAAGATGGAGTGTAAACTATGGGAAAAATATATTTGTCAACAAAAAATAATTTATTAAAATTACAAAATTCAATAAAAGAATACAAAAATGGTCAAATGCTTATTGAGGAAAAAGAGTTAATATTAAAAAACAAACTTGAAAGTTATAAAGATGAAGCAAGGGACACTCAAAATAAACTAAATGAAATTTTAAAAGATGCAGAAGATACATTAAAAAAAGCAATTGTAGATGTAGGATTTGACGAGTTGATTGATATTTCTAATGCTATTAAAGATGATGATACAATTCACATAAAAAATGTAACTTTGATGGGAGTTGAAATACCATCTGTTGTTTCAAACAATTTAGAAATAGTGCCCAATTATGGGTTTTATAATACAACTGCAGCTGTTGATGAAAGTATTATTAAATTTATTGAGGTTAAAAAATTGATAATTAAACTTGCCGAAATTAATAATACAATGATTCGTTTGCAAAATGCCATTGAGAAACTGGGAAGAAGGTCTAATGCTCTTAAGGAGGTTATTATTCCTAGGGATGAAAAACTGGCTAAAAAGATTAGCTTGGCTCTAGAGGAAGAGGAAAGAGATGAGTTTGTAAGACTTAAGGTTGTGAAAAGAAAACAATAGAAAATAAGATATAAAATTAAGGAGTGAGTAAAAGTAATACTGTTACAATGGTATTACTTTATTTTTACATTTTGATTAATAATGTTGAATATACCTTGTTAGTATAGTAAAATGAATACATAAGAAGTTGTGTACGGAGGCATTTGAAAGGAGAAATATATTATGAAAATATGTAAGAATAACAAAGGAATAACGTTAATTGCGCTTGTTGTAAGTATTATTGTTTTACTTATTTTGGCAGGAATTTCGATAAGTATGTTAACAGGGCAAAATGGAATATTGAATAGAGCGACAGAAACGAAAGAAAAAACAGATTATGCAAAAGAAAAGGAAGAAATTAGTTTGGCAATCACAACGAGTAAAATGGAAAACATAGATAATACAACTAAAATAAATAAAGAAAGCTTTGAAAAAATATTTAGGCAACAATATAATAAAAATATCACTATTGATGGAAATGAAGATAATAGTTTTAATATTACATTTAATGAGTCTAATCGAACATATTATGTAAGCGAATATGGGGATATTATAGACGATAGTAATGTTTTAAAGATAAGTACTGCTGATGAGTTTAAAAAATTTAGAGATAGTGTTAACAATGGAAATAATTATAATGGAGCTTATATTTATTTAAATAATGATATTACGTTAAATATTGATGAAAGATGGACCCCGGTTGGAGTATACATAACAATTGATTCAGAACAAAATAATCCATTTATGGGGATTTTTGATGGAAAAAATCACAAAATAAATGGAATAAATATCAATACTACAGATAAATGCCAAGGTCTATTTGGTTTGGTTGAAAAAGGGACGGTGAAAAATGTTATATTAGGAACGGAAAATAATATTTCTGGCGGATTAGTTACGGCAGGAATTGTAGCATATGCATATGACGAAACACAAATTATTAATTGCAACAACATGGCTAAAATAGAATCTAGCGGAAAGACAGTAGGAGGAATTGTAGGCGTTGCAAATAAAAATGTAAAAATTCAAAAAAATTTTAATAGTGGAGAAATATTACGGAAAAGGTGACAATGTAGGAGGAATTGTTGGAAATTGTGTGAATGGTATCATTATAAATTCAAATTACAATATTGGGGCAATAAATGGAGAAAAAAATATAATTGGGGGAATTGCTGGTACAGTACAAAAAAAATGCGAAATTACTAATAACTATAATGTTTCTAACATACGAGGAAATGATAACAGTAATTATTTAGCTGGAATTATAGGATTTTCAGATTCTTCACTAGTGAAAAACTGTTATAATATTGGAAATATAAAAGGTGGAGATTATGCAGTGAATGGAATTCTGGGAAATTCGAATGATAACAGCAACAGTATAGATAATTGCTATTATTTGGAAAATACGGTAAACGGAAAAAATGGAATGACTATAATTTCTTCTAATTGTATCAAAAATAATAGTGAAATGAAGAAAATAAGTGAACTATTAGGTAGCGAATTTAAAAATGATACCCAAAATATAAACAATGGATATCCAATATTAAATTGGCAATAAAATGAATACACAACAAAATTATGTACAAAATTGCTTAAAAGGAGAAAAACAATATGAGAATATATAAAAATAACAAAGGAATAACGCTAATTGCGCTTGTTGTAAGTATTATTGTTTTACTTATTTTGGCAGGAATTTCGATAAGTATGTTAACAGGGCAAAATGGATAACTGGAGATACAACAAACGGATTTACCGTAAAAGTAAATTAAATATAAAAAGTAGTAAAATAGCAATAAAATCTATTGCTATTTTTTATTTTCTAGGTGTATAATAAATTGAAAATAAAAATGTAAAAAGGAGTCCAAAATGGAAAACAAATATAATATGACGCAATCAGATAACATATTAATGGCAAAAAGACTATTAGTAGATGTAGTCTATAAAAGTGCAAATCTAGAAGGAATAGCAGTAACATTTGCAGACACAAATGATATCCTAAATGATGTAAATGTTACAAGTATAAAGCCATCAGAAATTTCAAAAGTGTGTAATTTACGAGATGCTTGGAAATATGTAATTGAACATATAAATGATGAATTAATATTAGGTTTCATACAAGAAGTTCATACACTTGTAGCAAAAAGTGAATTACCATATAATAAATTAGGAGTACTAAGAGATAGCGGTGTACTAATATCTGGAACAAATTGGAGACCAGAAATTCCGGATATTAATACAATATATCAAGAATTTACAGAAATCCAAAAAATAGAAAATATTACAGAAAGAGCAATAACAACGATGTTATGGATAATGCGTAGTCAAATGTTTATGGATGGAAACAAGCGAGTTGCGTCAATGGTTTGTAATAAAATATTAATAGAAAATGGAAAAGGAATAATGGCGGTTCCTGTTGAATTAGACGGAAAATTTAAAACTATGCTTGTTAATTATTATGAAACTAATAATATGGAAGAATTAAAACAATGGGTTTATGATAATTGTTTAGATGGAATTTAATAATATTAGTAATTGACTATAGGCAGCAGAAATGCTGTCTATTAAACTTGAAAATATAAAATAATTTAAAAATTGTATATTAAAATACTTAAAAAATGTATATCAAATCAATTAAAAAATGTATATTAACTATTGAAATGTATAAAAATATAGTGTAAAATATAAAAAAGGAGATGATAACAATGTCTTTAAAAAAAGCTGAATATATAGAAAGATTAGTAGATAAAAAAATAGAAGAGTATTTAACAGTATTTGGAGCGGTAAGTATAGAAGGGCCAAAATGGTGTGGCAAAACTTGGGCGTCGCTAAATCACGCAAATAGTGCAGTATTTCTTGATGATGAAGAAACACGAGAAAAAGCAGAATTAAGTTTAGATTTAATTCTAAATAACGAAAGGCCGGAATTAATTGACGAATGGAATTTAATTCCAAAAACTTGGGATGCTATAAGAAGAAAATGTGATGATACAGTAAATAAAGGAAATTATATATTAACTTGTTCAACAAAACTAACAGATGAAAAACAAAAAGAAACTATTCATCATTCAGGTGCTGGAAGGATAGGACGAATAAGAATGCATACGATGAGTTTGTATGAATCAGGAGATTCGACAGGTAAAGTATCAATACAGGATATGTTTAATGGAAAATTAGAAAATCAATTAAATGAAAAAGTAACCTTGGAAAAAATAGCAAGTTTAATAGTTAGAGGGGGATGGCCATCAAATATAAAGGTACCACAAGATAAAATAGGAATAATTCCAAAAGGTTATATTGACGCAATTATTGAAAAAGATATAAATGACGATAAAAAAAGAGATAAAAATAAAATGATGATGTTATTGAGAAGTTTAGCTAGAAATGAAACTACTGTAGTAAATAATAATACATTAATAAAAGATATTGGAGAAAATGCTACTGGAAATGAATTAATAGAAAGCAGAATAACAATTGATGATTATTTAGATGTATTAAACAGACTTAATATTGTAGAAAATCAACCAGCATATAGTGAAAATTATAGATCTCCAAATAGAGTAGGAAAATCAGCAAAAAGGCACTTTACAGACCCTTCATTAGCGTGTGCTTGTTTAGATTTAACAACAGAAAAATTAATAGATGATTTAAGGACTTTTGGCTTGATGTTTGAAGCACTAGTTGAAAGGGACTTAAAAATATATATGGAATATTTAGACGGTAGCTTATATCATTTTAGGGATAACACTACTGGATTGGAAGTGGATTCAATACTTGAATTTAGAGATGGAGAATATGCGGCAGTTGAGATAAAATTAGGATTTAATCAAGTTGAAGATGCCAAAAAAAGCTTGATTAGCTTTTGCAATAATATGATAAAAAAACCAAAATTTATGTGCATAGTGGTTGGTTTTACAGATGTTATTGCAAGAGACCCAGATACTGGAATTTATATAGTTCCTGTTACGGCACTTAAACCATAGCAATAAAATACAAAAACATTCCCCATACCACTTGAACACAACAAAACTTTGTGATATAGTATTAAAAACTAGATAAGGAGTGGGTAAAATTGAAGAAAAAAATCAATTATTTCAAAACATACGAAATAGAAGATTTAAAAGACATGTTAGAAAAAACAGCTGTAAAAAATAGTACAAAAACAGCATTTAAAGTAAAAGATCAAAACGGAAAAATAATAAACAAATCATATATAGATTTCAAAAACGATGTACAAAGCCTATCAACAAAACTAATAGAAATGGGAATGAAAAATCAAAGAATAGCTGTAATGGGAAAAAATAGCTACTCTTGGGCAATATCATATTTAGCAGCTACAATAATAGGAATAGTAGTACCAATAGACAAAGAAGCATCAAAAGAAAATGTAAAAGAATTTTTAAATGTATCAAATTCTAAAGCAATAATTGCAGATGACAAATACCTAAATGAAATATTTGAGTTTAAATCAGAATTAAAAAATGAAACAATGTTAATAGATATGCAAAATACATCGAAATACATGAATTTATCAGATTTAATAGCAGATGGAAAGAAATTAATTGATGAAGGAAATTCAGAATATGAAAACATCAAAATAAATCCAGATGAAATGAAAATACTCCTATTTACATCAGGAACAACAGGAAATTCAAAGGCAGTTATGTTATCACATAAAAATATATGCTCAAATATAGTTTCAATAGCAAGTATAGTAAAGGTAGACAATGCTACAAGAGTATTATCAATTTTGCCGTTACATCATACTTATGAATGCACAATAGGATATTTGTTAGTAGTATATGGAGGAGGAACAATTTGCTATTGCGAGGGGCTAAGATATATTACAAAAAACATACAAGAATATCAGCCAACATTTATTTTATGTGTGCCTTTGCTTTTGGAAAACGTATATAAAAAGGTAATAAAAACATTAAAATCAAGTTTACCAGAAAAATATACAAAAGAAGAAAGCAAAATAATAGATAATTTACCATTCTATTTAAAGGGAATAGTAAAAAAGAAAGTTAAAAAATCATTAGGTGGCAAAATAAAAACATTTATAGTAGGTGCTGCAGCAATTAAACCAGATTTAGTAGAAGCATTTTTCAAACTTGGGATAAAAGTTTTACAGGGATATGGTTTAACAGAATGCGCTCCATTAGTTGCAGGAAATAATGATTTTTACTACAAAGCAGCATCTTGCGGAATGCCAATACCAAATGTTGAATATAAAATAGATAATCCAAATGATGAAGGCGTTGGAGAAATAATTGTAAAAGGTCCAAATGTAATGCTTGGATATTATGAAAATGAAGAAGCAACGAAAAACGTCCTAAAAGATGGATGGTTTCATACAGGCGATTTAGGATATGTTGACGACGAAGAATTTTTGTATATTTCAGGTAGAAGTAAAAATATGATTCTTACAAAAAATGGGGAAAATATTTATCCAGAGGAAATTGAAAATATTTTAAATGATGATGATTTAATAGAAGAATCGCTAGTTATTGGAACATCAAATGGAAAAGATGATGTTCAAGTTAAAGCAAAAATATTTCCAAATATAGAGGCTATTAAAGAATACCTTGGAAATAAGTTTCCGACTAAAGAGGAAATTAGCAAGATTTTAAATGAAGCAGTAAAAAAGGCAAATGAAAAGTTGCCAAACTTTAAACATATTAAATCTTTTAAAATTATGGATGAAGATTTTGAGAGAACTACAACTAATAAGGTTAAAAGATTTGGAAAAAATGTTGAAGATGATGAAGGTAAAGAAAAATAATTTTAAAATGGGGACGGTTCCTTTTTCAAAAAGGAACCGTCCCCGTTTCGAAATTATTTTTTAGAATTCTGTACAGTTTTAAATGTTTCATTAGTTCTATTAAAGAATTGTGTCAAAGGTTCTTTTTTATCCATACGGTCAATTACTTGAGCTACAAAATAAGACATATCAACACTATGGAACCAATCGTGACTTGAAAATTCTGTTGGTATATAAGAAAGGTTAGTAGTGTAAAGAGAGTCAAATAAACCTTTATTATGAGCTTCTAAAAATTTTTCAAAACCTTCTGTAAATAGGGCAAATGTGCAAGTTATGCAAATTTTATTAGCACCCATTTCACGTAATTTTTGAGAAACCTCAATTACAGAACCACCAGAGGCAATCATGTCATCTACGATTACAACATTTTTTCCTTTAACATCGCTTCCCATATAAGTATGAGCAACTACTGGATTTTTGCCGTTGACAAGTTTACTTAAATCACGTCTTTTGTAAAATACGCCAACATCACATCCTATAATTTCAGCATAATAGCGAGCTCTTTCCATCGCCCCAAAATCGGGGCTTATTACTATAGAATTTTCAAAAATTGTTGAGTCATTTGAAGCCATTTCTTCTATAATTGTGCTTGATGGATAGAAATTGTCAAAAGATAGGCTTGGTGTTGCATTTATAACATTTGGGTCATGTGCATCAAATGTTACAATACTTTTTACTCCTAATCTTTCAAGTTCTTGAAGTGCAATTGCACAATCTAGTGATTCTCTTCCTTTCCTACGATGTTGTCTTGCTTGATATAATAATGGCATAACAACAGTTACTTTAGAGCTATGTCCACATGTTGCAGAAATTACTCTTTTTATATCTTGAAAATGTTCATCAGGCATCATTTCGTGATCTTTTCCGTGGCATTTGTATGTAACTCCATAGTTTCCAATATCACAGAAAATGTAAATTTCTTTATCTCGTACAGAATCTTGTATAATTACTTTTCCTTCGCCGTTAGAAAAACGAGATGCATCTAATTCGGCTATGTATTTTTTGTTTATTTCATTACGTATATGTAGTAAATTTTGTTCAACTTTTTGTCCGAATTCTTTGCAATTATCTAGTACTAGTAATGCTAAATCATTTTTTGACATATTTATTTCCTCCTTAATAAGCTTAGCTTTTAGTGGCTAGCTTCTTATTTAATTATATTGGGGATGGAGAAAAAAGTCAAGATTTGACGAAGGTAATTTTTCTGATTGGGGACGGTTCTTTTTCCGAAAATTTCGTATTGGGGACGGTTCCTTTTCGGAAAAAGAACCGTCCCCAATCAGAAAAGTCCCAAAAAGAACCGGTCCCAATGGGACATTTTTAAATCAGAAAAAACTATTGATATTTTTTTCTTTTTTTAGTACAATGTATCCGAGGAAAGAAGGAGAAAAAATGGGACAATTTGTACACTTACACATACATAGCGAATTTAGTCTTTTAGACGGAGCCAACAGAATAAAAGACCTGCCTGTAAGAGCAAAAGAACTAGGAATGGATGCAATGGCAATAACAGACCATGGGGTAATGTATGGAGCAATAGACTTTTATAAAGCTTGTAAAAAAGAAGGCGTAAAACCAATAATAGGGTGCGAAGTTTATGTTGCACCACGTTCAAGATTTGATAAAGAGCCAGGTGTAGATAATAAATATAATCACTTAATACTACTTGCAAAAAATAATCAAGGATATAAAAACCTAAGTAAATTAGTATCTTTAGGTTTTATTGATGGATATTACTACAAACCAAGAATAGACCTAGAAATACTAGAAAAATACAGTGAAGGTTTAGTATGTTTAAGTGCATGTTTAGCAGGAAGTGTAAATCAGGCATTATTAAATGGTCAAAATGAAAAAGCAGAAGAAATAGCTTTATGGCATAAAAGAGTATTTGGAGAAGATTATTATATAGAACTTCAAAATAATGGGATAAAAGAGCAAGTTTTGGCAAATCAAAAATTAGTACAACTTGCTAGAAAGCTAGATATTCCACTTGTTGCAACAAATGATGCACATTACTTAAAAAAGGAAGATGCATATAACCACGAGGTATTGTTATGTATACAAACTGGAAAAAGAATGAGTGACGAAGACAGAATGAAATTCGATACAGAAGAACTATATGTAAAATCACCAGAAGAAATGATAGACTATTTTAAAGCTTTTCCAGATGCAATAGAAAATACCGTAAAAATAGCCGAAAAATGTAATGTGGAATTTGAATTTGGACACACAATTTTACCAAACTACGAAGTACCAGAAGGCTATGAAACACACTATGATTTTCTAGAAGATTTGTGTAAAAAAGGTATGGTAAAAAGATATGGAAGTAGCATTCCAGAAGAGTATCAAAAAAGAGCAGAATATGAGCTTGGTGTTATAAAAAAGATGGGATATGTTGACTACTACTTAATAGTATGGGACTATATCCATTATGCAAAAACACACAATATTCCAGTAGGACCTGGTAGAGGTTCTGGTGCAGGTTCAATTCTAGCATATAGCATAGAAATAACAGATATTGACCCAATGAAATATAACTTACTTTTCGAGAGGTTTTTAAATCCAGAAAGAGTAAGTATGCCCGATTTCGACGTGGATTTTAGTGATGAACAAAGACAAGAAGTAATAGACTATGTTTGCCGTAAATACGGACATGACCACGTATCACAGATTATAACATTTGGAACCTTAGCTGCTAAAAATGCAATAAGAAATGTAGGAAGAGCATTAGACATTTCACTTGCAGAAACAGATAAAATTGCAAAAATGATACCAAATGAACTTCATATAACAATAAAAAAAGCATTAGAACAAAATATAGAACTAAAAAATCTATACGAAAATGACGAGAGAATACACAAATTTCTAGATGTATCGATGGCCTTAGAAGGAATGCCTAAAAATACATCCACACATGCTTGTGGTGTAGTTATAACAAAAGACCCAGTAGATAGTTATGTTCCTTTATATGTAAGAGATGGACAAAATGCAACACAATACATAATGACAACACTAGAAGAACTTGGACTTTTAAAGATGGACTTTTTAGGATTAAGAACTCTTACGGTTATAAAAGATACAAAAGAAATGGTAAAAAAAGATTATGGAATAGATGTAGAATTTGATAAAGATATGAATGACCCAAAGGTGTATAAATTATGGCAAGATGGAAAAACATGTGGGGTATTCCAGTTTGAAAGCCAAGGTATGAAAAACTTTATGCAGGATTTAAAGCCAGATTGCCTAGAGGACTTAATAGCAGGAGTTTCACTTTACAGACCTGGGCCAATGGATCAAATTCCACGTTATGTTAGAGGAAAACAAACAGGACAAAATGAATATACACATCCTAGTTTAGAGCCAATATTAAATGTAACTTATGGATGTATGGTATATCAAGAACAAGTTATGCAAATCGTTCGTGACCTAGCAGGTTACTCTCTTGGAAGAGCAGATTTAGTGCGTAGAGCCATGGGAAAGAAAAAACTAGATGTAATGGCAAAAGAAAGAGAAGTATTTATTCATGGACAAGTAGATGAAGAAGGAAATGTCATTGTACCAGGTTGTGTAAGAAACGGAATCGACGAAGTATCTGCAAACAAAATATTCGACGAAATGGCAGAATTTGCAAAATATGCATTTAACAAATCACATGCTGCGTGTTATGCAGTTGTATCATACCAAACAGCATTTTTAAAAGCATATTATCCGCCAGAATTTATGGCCGCAATGCTTAATAGTTACTTAGGAAATTTAGACAAAGTCCCAGTTTACATAGAAGAATGCAAGAGCTTAAACATAGAAATTTTAAAGCCAAGTATAAATGAAAGTGAACTTAAATTTACTGCAATAAATGGAAATATTAGATTTGGTTTGGGAAGCATAAAAAATGTTGGAATTCAGCCTGTAGAAAACATAATAAAAGAGAGAAACGAAAATGGAAAATTTCAATCATTTACAGATTTTTGCGAGAGAATTGCCGATGCGAGTGTTAATAAAAAATGTATAGAAAGTTTAATAAAATCAGGAGCATTTGATGAATTTGAGCAAAATAGAAGTACCTTGCTTGCATCATTTGAGGGAATAGTAGATACAATACAAAGCACAAAGAAAAAAGGTTTAGAAGGTCAATTTTCGATGTTTGATTTTGGAGCTACAAATGATGATGTAGAAAATAATATGGATGATATAAAATATGCATTTGTAGAAAAAGAAGAATTTTCAGAAAAAGAGCTTTTATCACAAGAAAAAGAAATGCTTGGAATTTATTTATCTGGGCATCCATTAAGTAAACTAAAAGAAGAAATAGAAAAACAAACAACAATTAGCACAAGAGATATTGACGCAATCGATAATAAAACAAATATTGATGAAGAAAATATTTCAGAAATAGACATGATGAGTGGATATGATATGCAAAAGGCAAGCAAATTTAGAGATGGACAAGAAGTAAAAATTGCAGGGATTATAACATCTATAAAAAAGAAATTTACAAAAACAAACAGAATAATGGCTTTTGTAACAATTGAAGATTTGTATGGACAAGCAGAAATAATAGCTTTTGAAAATGCTTATTTAACTGCAAAAGATAGCTTAATAGAAGAAAATATTGTTTTAATAAAAGGAAGATTAAGTATAAGAGAAGAAGAAAAAACAACAATAATTGCAAATGAAATAACAAATTTCGGGGTTCAGAAAAGAAAAGAATTAATAATAAATATTACAAATTTAGATGAACCTATAAAAAAGAAATTAAGAGGTGCAATAAAATACTTTAATGGAGAGATGAATAATATTGCGGTGGAAGTGCAAGACGGAGAAAATATTTTAAAATGTGGTGCAATATATTTAACTGGTGCCATTTATGAGGTATTTCAGGATATTGTTGGAAAAGAAAATATTGAATTAAGGGAAATATAAGAAGGGAAGTAAACAAAAGATGTTAAAAGATAAAAATATATATTTAATACCTTGTTTAGGTTTTTTATCTGTAATACTTGTAGGTTGGATAGTACTTATGCTTCCAATCTGCAATAATGGAAATGTAACTCCATTTGATGCATTATTTACTGCGGTTTCAGCAACATGTGTAAATGGATTAACAACAGTAAATTTAAGTGTAGATTATAGTTTTTTAGGACAATTGGCAATTGCAATAATTACAGAAATTGGAGCAATAGGATTTGTAACATTTATATCATTTATATTAAGTTTTAAAAAGAAAAGGATGAGCTTATCTGAGACATTACTTTTAAGTAGTGCCTTAAATGATAATAATTATGGAAAATTAAAACAGAGACTAAAAGAAGTAATAAAATATACTATAGTTATTCAAATTATTGGAGCTATATTATTAGCAGTAGATTTTATACCAAGGTTTGGAATAAAAAATGGAATCTGGTATAGCATATTTCATTCTATTACAGCATTTTGTAATGCGGGATTTGATATAATAGGAGATACAAGCCTTGAAATTTTTGCGAAAAACGTATATGTAAATATTGTATTTATAATATTAATGTTTTTAGGTTCAATTGGATATTTTGTAATTGAAGATATAATTGGAGCTATAAAGAAAAAATGCTTTATACATATAAGTTTTCATACAAAAATAGTACTAACTGCAAGTTTAATAATTTATTTAGTATCAATAATGTTATTAAAAATTGCAGAACCTAATTTAACTTGGCTAGAAGCGGTATTTACGAGTGTAACAGCAAGAACTACAGGATTTTCAACAATAAATATGGCAGGAACTTTACCTATTACAAAACTAATAATATCATTTCTTATGATAATAGGAGGGGCACCTGGTTCAACCTCTGGTGGAATAAGAATTACATCAATTGCAATTTTAGCTTTAACTGTAAGGGCAACTCTTAGAAATAAAAAAGATGTAGTGGTTTTCTATAAAAAAATTGATTTACAAACTATAAGACAAGCAATAACAAATATTGTTATATGTTTGGTGTTAGTTTTAATATCAATGTTTATAATGGAAAAAGTACAAATAATGAGACTTGATAATAACTTATTTATGTGTGCATCAGCTTTTTCGGCAACAGGCTTATCTGTTACAAATGTAGCTAAGATGAATTTTGTATCTAAAGTAATTTTAGAGGCTTTAATGTATATAGGAAGAGTTGGTCCAATTTCAATACTTTCTATTCTTATTTTTAAGAAAAAAGAAAATCAAAATATCGAATATGTTTCAGGAAATGTTATGTTATAGGAGGATAAAGTTATGAAGAAACAATGTATAGTTATAGGTTTAGGAATTTATGGAATGAATGTTGCAAGAAAGCTTTCAGAAGAAGGTATGGAAGTTTTTGCTATTGATAAAGATATGAGATTAGTAGAAAGGGCAAGTAATTTTGCAACTAAAGCGGTTTGTATGGATATTACTAATATTGATGCTTTTGATGGTATTCCTGTTAAAGATTTTGATGTTGGTGTTGTTGGAATTGGAGAAAGTGTATCTGTTAGTATTATTACATGTTTAGCTTTAAAAGAAGCGGGTGTTAATTATGTTATTGCAAAAGCTGGTGATAAGCTTCATAAAAGGATTTTAGAAAAAATTGATGTTGATGAGATTGTACTTCCAGAGGAGTATTTGGGAGTTATGACTGCCAAAAGTATTTTGGAGAGCAAGGATTTGAAAAAGGTGTAACTTTTGTTACATCTTTTTTGCTATCTGTAAGCTCTTAAGTAGCAGTATTACTGAGACCCGAGAATTTATTCTACAAGTTTATAGAAAAATAATTATAAAAACGAACAAATTTTCTAAAAACTATTGACAAGATAAAAAAAGAGATATATAATCCATAATGTCAAAAGCGAACAAGAGTTCATAAACGATTTAAGGAGGATTATATTATGATAAAATTATTAAGAAGAAATAGAATAGAAGAAGAATTAGGAAAAAGTGTAAAGATTTTTGGAAAAACAATATCAGTAAATGTTATATATAGTAAAATCAAAAATCCAGAATTAGATTTAGTTGGAAATATCATAAATGTATATCTTCCAAGCAAATATAAAAGAAATGGAAATGTAGGAATAGTAAAACTTGCAATAGAAAAAATGTACCAAGAAATAGCAAGGGTAGAAATAGAAAATGTAATGGAAGAAACAAGAATAAAAATGAATGGTTTAGCACCAGAAAATTATGTTATAAGAAGAATACCAAATAAACTTGCAAAAACAATAGATATGAAAACAATAGTTATAAATCCAGAAATTGTAAAATATGATAAAAAAGTTTTAAAATATGTAGTATTACACGAATTTTGTCATTTAAAATACAAAACACATTCTAAAGGATTTTTTGAATTGATGGAAAGATATATGGAAGATTATGATTATTATGATTGTATATTAAATGTAGCGTAAATTTATAATAATTAAATTCGTATACCTCTTGACATTACCAAACCTAAAATGATATACTTAGGTGGTAGAAAAATATATTTAATAAAAAAGACAAGTTTTAATATATATATTTATTCGCACATTGAAAATTAAATAAGAAAGAGGTGTATGATTATGAACAGTTTAATCATAATCGCGACTTTCTTAATCTCTCTAGCAATAGGAATAGTTGTTGGAATGACAATTAGAAAAAAAATTGCTGAATCTAAAATTGAAAGTGCAGAACAAGAAGCTAAAAGAGTAGTAGACTTAGCAAAAGTCGAAGCAGAAAACATGAAAAAAGAAGAAATATTCAAAGCAAAAGAAGAAATTATGAATAGCAGAAAAGAATTAGATCAAGAGATTAAAGAAAGAAGAAGCGAGGTACAAAAACAAGAATCAAGAATGATTCAAAAAGAAGAAAATTTAGACAGACGTTCAGAAAATCTAGAAAAGAAAGAAAGAGATTTAGATAAAGAATATCAAAGTCTAGAAAATCAAAAAGAAGAAGTAAATAAAGTTTATGAAAAACAAGTTGAAGAACTTCAAAAAATAGCCTCATTAAGTAAAGACGAGGCAAGAGAATATTTGCTTAATGAAATGGATAAAGAAATAACAACAGAAAAGGCAAAACTAATTAGAGAATTAAACCAAAAAGCAAAAGAAGATGCAAATAAAAATGCAAAGGAAATCATATCATATGCAGTACAAAAGTGTGCAGCAGACCACACATCTGAAACAACAGTATCAATAGTTAGTCTTCCAAGTGATGAAATGAAGGGAAGAATAATAGGAAGAGAAGGAAGAAATATAAAAGCATTAGAAACATTAACAGGAATCGACCTAATAATTGATGATACTCCAGAAGCTGTAATTTTATCTGGATTTGATCCATTAAGAAGAGAAGTTGCAAGAATAGCTCTTGAAAAACTAATTGACGATGGAAGAATACATCCAGCAAAAATCGAAGAAATGGTAGAAAAAGCAAAAGAAGAGCTAAATACTATCATAAAAGAAGAAGGAGAAAGAGCAGCACTTGAAACAGGAGTAAATAATCTTCATCCAGATATAATAAGACTACTTGGAAAACTAAAATATAGAACAAGCTATGGTCAAAACGTTCTAAGTCATTCTATAGAAGTATCAAACTTAGCTAGAATAATGGCAGAAGAATTAGGACTAGATGCAAAAAGAGCAAGAAGAGCAGGTTTATTACACGATATTGGAAAAGCATTAGACCACGATATGGAGGGAACACACGTACAAATAGGTGTAGACATTCTTAAAAAATATAAAGAAAATCCACTTATAATAAATGCTGTAGAAGCACATCATGGAGATGTAGAACCACAAACATTAGAAGCAGTTTTAGTACAAGCAGCAGATGCAATATCAGCATCAAGACCAGGAGCAAGAAGAGAAACATTAGAAGCATACATAAAAAGACTAGAAAATCTAGAATCAATTGCTGATTCATTCGATGGTGTTGAAAAATCATTTGCAATTCAAGCGGGACGTGAAGTTAGAATAATAGTAAAACCAGACAGAATTACAGATGACCAAATGACAGTATTAGCTAGAGATGTTTCAAAACGTATAGAAGATGAAATGGATTATCCAGGACAAATAAAAGTAAATATTATAAGAGAAAAACGTGTTGTTGATTATGCAAAATAGAAAAAATAAAAAATCCCAGAATTATAATTTCTGGGATTTTTTATTTACAATTATAAGTTTTTAGTATATAATACCCAAAAAAAGAAAAGATAAAATCTAGAATGGAGGAAAAATGTATTTTGATAAAAGAACATTATATATAATAATGGCAATAATGGTCCTATGGGGGCTATCAAGTTATTTAACAGATATGAATGCATTACTAGGATTATTATACACAATCCCAGGAGTATTAATAGCTATAACATTCCACGAATTTGCACACGCCAAAGTAGCAGATATGTTAGGAGATGATACTCCAAGAAGAGAAGGAAGAATATCGTTAAATCCTTTAGCACATATAGATCCAATAGGATTTATAATGTTATTATTTGCAGGATTTGGATGGGGAAAGCCGGTAAATGTAAATCCAAGAAATTATAATAGAGATATCTCAATGGAAAAGGCAGATGCAATAGTATCAATTGCAGGGCCAGCAATGAATATGATTTTAGCAATAGTATTTACAGCAATATATTTCATAATTTATAAAATAGCTGGAAAAATAGTATTAACAAATACGGTACTTTCAATTATTATGGTAATGATAAAATACACAATAACAATAAATATAGGACTTGGAATTTTTAACTTAATTCCATTACCACCATTAGATGGTTCAAAAGTAATAAAACCATTTTTAACTTATAATGCAAAGCAATGGTTTGAGGACAATGAAAGAATTTTTTACATAATATTTGTTGTATTATGGATAACAGGAATTGCAGGAACAATAATTTCTCCAATAATAAATGTTGTATATAATGGAATATTTAATTTAGCACATATAATCTTTAAAATATAGGAAATTTTAATAAAAAAATATTTTAAATTTAAAGAGAAATTTTTATTGAAAAAAAATATAAGTTATGATACACTTTTATATGTAAAGAAAAAGAGGTGACACAATGGTAAAAGGATATGCTAAATCCGATATAGGAAAAGCAAGAGATACAAACCAAGACAGTTATTATATTACAGACGACCAATTTTCTAATATACAATTATATATATTAGCAGATGGAATGGGTGGGTGTAATGCTGGAGAAATAGCAAGTAAATTAGCAGTAGCATGTAGCAGAAGTTATATAGAAAATAATTTAAAAGATACACCAAAAGACAAAGAAAGTTTAATACAACTTATTCGGAAGCAGTGTAGAATATGCCAATATGGTTGTGTATGAAAAATCATTAGAAAATAAAGAATATGAAGGAATGGGTACTACTTTAGAGGTATGTTTAATATATAATAGTAGGGCCTATATTGCACACATTGGTGATAGTAGAATTTTTAGAATACGTAAAGGATTGATAAGGCAACTAACACAAGACCACAGTTATGTACAAACATTGGTAAAAGAGGGAACAATTACAAAAGAAGAAGCCAAACATCATCCAAAGAAAAATATGCTTACAAAGGCATTAGGATGTAATGCTTTTGTTGAACCAGATGTAATGGTAAGAGGATTCCAAAAAGAAGATGCATTAGTTATATGTTCAGATGGTTTAACAAATATGGTAAGCAAAGAAGAAATATTTAATTTAGTAACAAACAATTTTGAAACAGCTCCAAAAGAACTTGTAGATTTAGCAAATCAAAATGGAGGAATAGACAATATAACGGTTATAACAATAAAAAATCTATAAAAATATAGATTTTACATTCAAAAGAAAGGAATGTTAAAGAATGGATTTAGAAGGAAGATTGTTAGGAAATAGATACGAAATTATTGAAAAAATAGGAAATGGGCGGAATGGCAACAGTATATAAAGCGAAATGTCACGTGCTAAATAGATATGTTGCTGTAAAAATATTAAGAGATGAATTCACAACAGACCAAGAATTTATAAAAAGATTTGAGGTTGAAGCACAAGCTGCTGCAAGTATAATCCATCCAAATATTGTATCTGTATATGATGTTGGAAAAGATGGAAACTTATATTATATTGTAATGGAACTTGTACAAGGAAAAACATTAAAAGAAATAATAGTCGAGGAAGGGGGACCACTTCCTTGGAAATGGTCTGTAAATATAGCAATTCAAATAGCTTCTGCACTAGAAGTTGCACATAAAAACAATATAGTACATAGAGATATAAAACCACATAACATAATAATTACAGAAGATGGTGTTGCAAAAGTAACAGACTTTGGAATTGCAAAAGCAGTTTCAAATTCCACAATAACAGCATTTGGAACCACAATTGGTTCAGTACATTATTTTTCACCAGAACATGCAAGAGGAGGTTACACAGATAGTAAATCAGACCTTTATTCATTAGGTGTTGTAATGTATGAAATGCTTACAGGAAGGGTACCATTTGATGCCGATACACCAGTATCTGTTGCATTAAAACACATGCAAGAAGAGCCTGTACCACCAAAAACTTTAAATGAAAAAATACCTCAATCTGTAAATGACATAATATTAAAAGCAATGAGAAAAGATACAAATTTACGTTATCAAACTGCAACACTAATGCTTACAGACTTAAAAAGAGCATTAAAAGATCCAGATGGAGATTTTGTTGATAATCAAGATTATGAAGATACAATGCCAACTCAAAAAATATCACTAAAAGATATTGATGAAGAGGCTAAAAAAACAGAAAATGGAAAAAAGAAAAAACAAAATAAATTTATAGGATTTATAAAAAAACATAAAGGATTATCAATATTTATAGGTTTAATATTATTGTTTGTCATAAGTTTAGGAGGAACAATAGCTTATTCTAGACTTACAAATCCAAAAGAAGTATTGTTACCAAATTTAGTAGGAATAAGCCAAGAAGATGCAAAACAGCAATTAGAGGGTTTAGGACTAAAATTAGAAGTAAGTTCAGAAGAATTTAATAGTGATTATGCAGAAGGATATATAATTTCACAAGATCCACTATATAGTGATAATTACAACATAAAAATGGGAACAACAATAAAAGTAGTTGTAAGTAAAGGAATTGAGGAATCAACTGTTCCAGATTTAAAGGGAAAAAGCCAAGAAGATGCTATTAAACTATTAGAAGATGCAAATTTAAAATATCAAATAGTTGAAGAAGAAAGTAAAAAAATTGAAGCTGGATATGTTATAAGTCAAGAAACAGAAGCAAATAAAACAGTTAATGCAGGTGATACTGTAATTATACATGTAAGCACAGGAGTAAAAAAATCATCAGTTCCATCAATTATAGGTAAATCTGAAGATGATGCTAAAAAGACATTAACAGATTTAGGACTTCAAGTTACAGTAGCAAATGACGAAGATTCTTCAAAAGAAAATGGAGTTGTTTTAAAACAAAGTATAGATGCAGGAAAAGAAGTTGAACAAGGAAGTTCTATTACAATAACAGTAAATAAACTAACAGAAACAAAATCTGCAACACTTACTGTAAATGTTAAGTCATTATTAGGTGGAAAAGTTGAATATGAAGAAACAAATACAACAAATACAGAAAATGGAACATCAGGTTCAACAAATAAAGTTGTAAAAGAGGTTGAAGTTAAAATAGTTGCAGGTGGAGATACAGTTTATAAAGGCAAATTAGATCCAACAACAACAAATCTTTATCAATCTATATCTGGAAAAGGAACAGTACAAGTAAAAGTATATATAGATGATGTTTTAAAATCAACAAAAGATATTAATTTGAATAATACAGATAAAGTTACAATAGAGTAATAAAAAAATCCTGATAAAAATCTTTATCAGGATTTTTTCAAAATAAAGGAGGAATTTTTAATGTACGAAGTATCAACATCAATATTAAATGCAGAAAAAGGAAAAGAAGCGGAAATAATATTAGCCTTAGAAAAAGCAAGAACAGATTATATACACATAGACGTAATGGATGGAGAATTTGTAGAAAAAAATACATATCAAAAAATGCTAGAATTATCATCTTATGTAAGGAGAATTTCGAATATGCCATTAGATGTACATTTGATGGTGAAAGATGTAGAAACAGCAATTAATGTATTTACACCAGTTGAAGCAAATTTAATAACATTTCACTTAGAAGCTTGTAAGGATGAGGAAGAAGTTTTTAAATTTATAAATATGATAAAAGATAATCATTCTAGAGTAGGAATTGCTGTTAAACCAGAAACAAAAATAGAAGAGATTTATAAATTTTTACCATATATACATGTTGCTCTAGTTATGACGGTTGAGCCAGGAAAAGGTGGACAAACTTTAATTTCTGATATGGTAAATAAAGTTCAAACTTTGAAAGATTATATAAATGAAAATAATTTAGATACTGTAATTGAGGTTGATGGTGGAATTAATCTTGCAACTTGCGAAAAAGTAAAAAAGGCTGGAGCAAATATGTTAGTTGCAGGAACTGCTATTTTGATGGCTAAAAATTATAAGGATATTATTGATGATTTAAAGGAGATTTAATATTATGGAAGATGAAGAGTATAGAATGCAAATAGCTTGTAAACAAGTTTATACTATACTAAATCTTTATAATAGAGAATTATTATGTTTAATACTTCCGGAAGAAGTTTTAAGAAAACTAAAAGAAAATTCAGCAAAAGATTATGAGTATAATATCAATCCAAACACATTTAGCCCAGATGATATAACAGAAGAAGCTTCTGCTATACTTTTAATAATATTTGATAAATATTTTGCAAATCAAACTCAAAAGGATAAGATAAATAGATTTTTAAATACACAAGACAATGAAAATTTTGACTATAATTTATTATTTAAAAATAAAAAAGAAAATAATAATAATTCGTCTAATTGTAGTGATTTAGTTGTTTACGAGAAAACTAATATAATAAAAAAACTAATAAGAAAGACAAGATCAATATTTCAAAAGAGGAAAAAACTATGAAAGAAAAATTTAAAATAGACAGAGAAAAACTAGAAAAAATAGTTAATCAATATGAAATAGATATAAATGGAAAAAATAAAAAAGAGAAAGAAAAAATAAAAGAACAATATACCGAATTAGTTATTGATTGCTTTGGAACAAACGCTTTACGAGAAGCAATTCAAGAAGAACCTTTAAAAAAGGACGCAAGAAGTATATTAGAAAGAAAGGAAATAAGTGAGTTTTACTCTGATGAAGAGTGTTTACAGATGATAGAAGGACTTTCTAATTATGAAATAGTCGGCGATTGGCAATATTTTAGAACAGTTAAATCTCAATATTTATTTAAGTTACCTGAAAATATGCAAGAAGTATTCGCAGAAAATTTTGCAATAGGAAATGATGATGCCAAAAAATGCTTATTAAAATTATGGAAAGAACATATTAAAACTACAGGAACAGATGTTACGAGAGAATATTCACCAGGTTCTACGAACAATATAACCATAGAGTGCCATGCTGATGAAATGAGGTTTGTATTTGAAACTTTGCGGAAAAATGTTACCTGAAAAAGATGTATTTATGTTCCATAATGTAGACGAGTTTACTGGAAAGTGCATTATAGCCTGTCATTCAAGCAATCCGGATATCTTCCAATTTATTGAAAATGCAGCAGAATATATGAAAGCATCTATGGATAATCATCAAGTAGTTGAAAATAAGATATTGGAAAATAATTATTGGGAAAGAAAGTCGATTGAAGCAGAAAAATATGAAATGCCAACAATAGTATATCTTTCTAATGAGAATACTAAGATTCAAGAGAGATACAATGAATATAAAGAAATACTAGCTGCTTCAGTTGGTAATAGTAAATTTACTAATCAAATAAAAAAGGTTATAACAAGTGTTAAGAAAGCGACTGTGGATAAGGTTAAAAACTTTTGGAATAGAATCAAAGAGAAAAAGTTAGATGGAGAAAGAGAGTAAAATTTATATTTTTAGAAATAAAAAAAATGAAAAAAATTCAAATTTTCTATTGACAAAAATAAGGTTATTGTATTATAATAATTTTTGTCAATACGAAATGCGGATGTGGCGGAATTGGCAGACGCGCTGGTCTTAGGAACCAGTGTCAACGACGTGGGGGTTCAAGTCCCTTCATCCGCACCAAGTACAGAATACCAAGGGCTTGCTAATTTGCCTTGGTATTTTTTTTGTCAATTTGCAGATAGTCTAAAATAGAATAATGAAAAAATATATAATGGAGGAAAAGAATTGAAAAATATACCTGTTCAAAAAAACAAAGAATATATAGTAAATATAATGGATAATGGCTTCGAGGGCGAGGGAATAGCAAAAATAGAAGACTATACAATATTCATTCCAGGAGCAATAAAAGGAGAAAAAATAAAAATTCTAATAGTAAAAGTTCAAGCTTCGTATGCATTTGGAAAAATAATTGAAATAATCGAAAAATCAAAATACAGAACAGAACCAGATTGTGTAACATATAAAAGATGCGGAGGGTGCAATCTAAGACACGTAGATTATGAAGAAACGCTAAATATGAAACAAAATGCGGTGCAATCGCTTGTGAACAAAACTTTAAAAAATCCAATAGAAGTAAATAAAACTGTAGCAATGGGAAATCCATATCATTATAGAAACAAACTTCAGTTTCCAGTAGGAATAGATAAAAATGGAGAGCCAGTAATAGGAGTATTTGCAAATAGAACACATGAAATTATACCTATTCAAGGTTGCGCAATTCAAGATATAAAATCAATTCAAATTGCAAAATATGTGGTGGATGCAATAAAAAAATATAAAATAAGTGTATATGATGAAAAAACAGGAAATGGTTTAATGAGACACGTTATAGTAAAAGCAGCTAAAAGCACAGGAGAGTATATGGTAATTTTGGTGATTAATGGAAATATATTGCCATATGCCAAAGAGATTGCAGGAAATTTAGTAGGTGCTTGTCACTCTATTACATCTGTCATTGTAAATATAAATACAAAAAATACAAATGTTATATTAGGAAATAAAAATATTACAGTATATGGAAAAGATTATATTATAGATAAATTAGGAGATTATTATTTCAAAATATCACCACTTTCATTTTATCAAGTAAATCCAGTACAAGCAGAAGCTTTATATAATTATGCAATAGAAGCGGCAGAAATTACAAAAAATGATGTTGTATTTGATTTATATTGCGGAATAGGCACGATTTCAATTTTTATGGCAAAATCTGCAAAAGAAGTTTATGGTGTTGAAATTGTCGAGCAAGCAATAGAAATGGCAAAAGAAAATGCTAAGGAAAACAAAATAGATAATACACACTTTATTGCGGGAGATACGGAAGTAGTTTTAACAGATTTGATTGAAAAGCAACATATTATGCCTGATGTTATTATTGTGGATCCTCCAAGAAAAGGATTAGATAAGACTAGTATAAATAATATTTTAAAAGTTAAACCAAGAAGAGTTGTTTATATAAGTTGTAATCCAGCAAGCTTAGTAAGAGATTTAAGAATGTTAGAAGAAGAGTATGAAATTAAAGTGATTCAACCATTTGATTTATTTTGTTTTACTTCACATGTTGAAAATTGTGTGGTTTTAACTTTAAAGGATAATTTGTAGAGAGTAATAATATGAATTTGGACCATTAGGGTCGGTTCTTTTTGGTCCAATCAATCGAAAGGAGTGTGCAAAAATGAATTTAAAACAGCAAATTCAAAATTATAAACCATATAATAAACAAGAAGAAAAAGATAAAGAACAAATGTTAAAATATATAGATACTTTTACAGATGTGCTTACAAGAGAAAATACTAAGTGCCATTTTACAGCATCCAATTGGATAGTAAATAAAGAAAGAACAAAAGTAATAATGGCATATCACAATATTTATAAGTCTTGGGCTTGGACTGGAGGTCATTCAGACGGAGATTCAGATTTGTTAAATGTGGCACTAAAAGAAGCAAAGGAAGAAACAGGACTTGAAAATTTAAAAGTTTTAAGTGATGAAATTTTTGGAATAGAAATACTTCCAGTAAATAGACATATAAAAAGAGGAAAACTTGTAGAAGAGCATTTGCATTTAGACTGCTGTTTTTTATTAGAAGCAGATGAGAGTGAACCTTTAAGAATAAAAGAGGATGAAAATAGCGGAGTAAAGTGGATTGATATAGGTAAAGTTATTGAAACATCAACAGAGAAGGTAATGAAACCAATTTATCAAAAGTTGAATGAAAAATTAATGTGGATGAAAATAGAATAGAGGAGATTTATTATGAAAATAGGAATTGATTTGGATGGTGTTGTAATAGATAGTGAAACAACATTTAGAACATATGAAGAAATTTTTGATATAGATATTTTAAATGGAAATAATTTAATAAACAGAGAAGAACCAAAATTTCAAGCTAGATACAATTGGACAAAAGAACAAGAAAAAGAATTCATTGAAAAGTATTTTTTGAAGATATCAAAAGAAAGCAATTTAATGTCGGGATTTATAGCAACATATGAACTATTAAAACAACAAGGACATGAATTTGTAGTAATTACTGCAAGAGGTGGATTTATAAAAGAAATGAAAGATGATGCAATAAGATTGCTAAATGAAAATAATATAACATTTGACAAATATTATTGGCATATTGATGATAAATTGGAAATTTGTCAAAAAGAAAATGTAGATATTATGATTGATGATGACTGGAAAATTATAAAGAAGCTGACAGAAAATAAAATCAAAACATTATATTTTAGAGATACAAACTTAATGAAACTAGAAGAAAACGAGTATATTAAAGAAGTAAATAATTGGGGAGACATTTATAGATATATAAGAAGCAAAGATTAATAACAATTAAGAAAACGAAATAAGAGGAGTTAAAAATGAAAGTATTATTTGCAACAACAAATCCAGCAAAAGCAAAAAAATATAGAGAACAATTAGCCGAAGATAGAATAGAATTAATAACGATAAAAGATTTAGATGAAGAAATAGATATTAATGAAAATGGAAAAAATGCACTTGAAAACGCATATATAAAAGCCAAAACATATTATGACAAAACCAAAATACCTACAATAGGTATGGATGATTGCCTTTTTATAGAAGGAATTTCAGAAGAAGAACAACCTGGAACAAATGTTAGAAGAGTTAATGGAAAAAGATTAAATGACGAAGAAATGATAGAATACTATACTAAATTAGTAAAAAAATATGGAAATAAATTAACAGCCAAATGGGTTTATGGTATGGTTGTTTGTACAGATAAAGGAATTTTTAAATTTACTTGGGGCAAAGATGATTTTTATTTAGTAGACAAACCAATTGAAAAAAGAAATGTAGGATATCCATTGGATTCTATTAGTGTTATTCCAGAAACTGGAAAATATTTTGCCGAATTAGTTGAACAAAAAGATGAAAAATATAAGAAGAAAGAGAGTATAGAAAAAGTTATAAATTTTATTGTAGAAAGTTTAAAATCATAGTAAACTAAATAGTTTGCTATGATTTTATTTTTTATCTGGTGAATAAATTTAAAAAAATTTGAAAATAATATAAAAAAACTGACCAAAATTCACAAAAATTTCACAATTATATGTTATAAGTAAAATATAAAAAATTCAAAGGAGGAAAAATTATGTATTATAGTAATGGAAATTACGAAGCATTTGCACATCCTAGAAAACCAGAAGGAGTAGATAACAAATCTGCATACTTAGTAGGAGCAGGATTAGCATCACTTGCAGCAGCGTGCTTCTTAGTTAGAGATGGACAAATGAAAGGTGAAAATATTCACATATTAGAAGAACAAAAGTTAGCAGGGGGAGCATGTGACGGAATAAAAGATGCAAGCAAAGGATTTATAATTCGTGGTGGAAGAGAAATGGAAAATCATTTTGAATGTTTATGGGATTTATTCCGTTCAATACCATCATTAGAAACAGAAGGAGCTTCAGTATTAGATGAATATTATTGGTTAAACAAAAAAGATCCAAACTATTCATTAATGAGAGCAACAGTAAACAGAGGAGAAGATGCACATACTGATGGAAAATTTGCATTATCAGATAAAGCATCTTTAGAAATAATAAAATTATTCTTTACAAAAGATGAAGATTTATATGACAAAAAAATAACAGATGTATTTACAGAAGAATTTTTTGAATCAAATTTTTGGTTATATTGGAGAACAATGTTTGCATTTGAAGATTGGCATAGTGCATTAGAAATGAAACTATATATCCAAAGATTTATACATCATATTGGAGGATTACCAGACTTTTCAGCACTTAAATTTACAAAATACAATCAATATGAATCACTAATATTACCAATGGTAAAATACCTAGAAGATCACGGAGTACACTTCCAATATGATACAAAAGTTACGAATATATTATTTGATATTGATGGCAAAAAGAAAATAGCTAAACAAATTGTTTGCACTCATAATGGACAAGAGGAAAATATAAACTTAACAGTAAATGATCTAGTATTTGTAACAAACGGAAGTTGTACAGAAAGAGCAATGATAGGAGACCAAAATACTGCACCAGATTTAACAATAGAAAATGGAGAAGGTGCTTGTTGGGATTTATGGAGAAAGATTGCAAGACAAAGTGAAGACTTTGGACATCCAAATAAATTCTGTATGGATATTTCAAAAACAAACTGGGAATCTGCAACAGTTACAACATTAGATAGTAAAATACCACCATATATTGAAAAAATCTGTAAGAGAGATCCATTTAGTGGAAGAGTGGTTACTGGTGGAATTGTTTCTGTAAAAGATTCTAATTGGCTTATGAGTTGGACAATAAATAGACAACCTCATTTTAAAGAACAACCAGATGGTCAACTAGTTGTATGGGTATATGGATTATTTACAAATGTACCAGGAAACTATATTAAAAAGCCTATGAGAGAATGTACAGGTAAAGAAATTACAGAAGAATGGCTATATCATTTAGGTGTACCAGAAGACCAAATAGAAGAATTAGCAACAAATTCAGCAAATTGTGTACCTTGTATGATGCCATATATTACAGCTTTCTTTATGCCAAGAACAGCAGGTGATAGACCAAAAGTTGTACCAGAAGGATGCCAAAATTTTGCATTTTTAGGTCAATTTGCAGATACTGTAAGAGATACAGTATTTACTACTGAATATTCTGTAAGAACAGCTATGGAAGCGGTTTATACTTTACTTGATATTGATAGAGGTGTACCTGAGGTATTTGGTTCTTGTTATGATATTAGAGCTTTACTTGATGCAACTTCTAAGATGACTGATGGAAAGAAATTGAGTGATATAAAACTTCCTATGGCTGCTAATATGGCTTTGAAGACAGGAATGAAGAAAATTTCTGGAACCGTTATTGAGGATTTGCTTAAGAGATATAATTTAATATAAAAATTTGGCAAAATACTTGCCTAAAAATACTCGTAAATGGTAAAATACTTACGAGTATTTTTATTTGAAAGGAAGTATAGTATATGCCAAACATAAATGATTATATAAAATGGAGAGGAGACCTAGAATTAAATGTATCTGAATTCAATGAAATAGATAGTCTAATTCTTGCAAGATTTTCGTACCTACCATTTGAAAGTTTAATGAAAAAAGAAGAAGAACTAACAATAGAAGAACTATCCAAAAGATTTGAAAAAGCAGATAAAAATAAACTAGAAATATTATGGCCAGATGATAGTGACCTTTTGCCACTTCTAGGACAATCAAAAAGGTTTGGAAAAATGATAGCAACAGATTTTTTAAACAAATTTGACCCAGAACAAGAAAAACAATTTTCAGCAATTACAGTATTACTTCCAGATGACACAATCTTCATATCATATAGAGGAACAGACAACACAATAATAGGATGGAAAGAAGATTTTAATATGAGCTTTAAGAGCCATATTGCGTCACAACTAGACTCTGTAAAATACATAAATGATATTGCAAAAAAATATCAAAACAACATAAGAATAGGTGGACACTCTAAAGGTGGAAATTTGGCTGTATATGCAGCAGTTTTTGCAGCTGAGGAAGCAAAGAAAAGAATTATAAATGTGTATAATAACGACGGCCCTGGATTTGCAGATGACATAACAAATACAAAAGAATATAAAGAAATGATAGAAAAAGTTCATACATATATTCCGCAATCATCTGTAATAGGCAGACTTTTAAATCATGAAGAAAAATATACGGTTGTAAAAAGTATTCAAAAAGGAATTATGCAACACGATTTATATAGTTGGCAAGTTCAAGGAACTAAAGTTGTTAGTTTAAAAGAAGTTACAAATGGAAGTGAATTTGTAGATAAAACAATTAAACAATGGCTTGATGATGTTGAGCCTAAGCAAAGAGAAATTGTTATAGATACGATATTTGATATTTTAAGTACAACAGAAGCGGAAAGTATGATTCAAATTAGAGAAAAGTGGTTTAAAAATGTTGGAATTATGTTAAAAAACTATAAAAATCTAGACGAAGATAGTAAAAAAATGATTGGAGAAATAGTAAGAAAATTAGTTATTGTCGCTAAGGACAATTTTGTTGATGAAATGCCATCATTTGGAAAAAAGAAATAAAAAGAAGTATCCTTATTACGCCAAAAGTAATAAGGATACTTTTGCTTTAAAGAATATCATAAAAATTTTTAAAAGTATAGCCTTGGGACTTTAGATATTGAATAGATTCGCTTAGTACATTAGAAGAATTACTAACATCTTTTGTATCATGCATTAAAATAACTAATGTATTTTTTCCTTTACAAGTCTTTTTCAAATTATTTAATAATTGGTAATTGTTATATTTTTTAACTGAATCATTATTTAAACAATTCCAATCAATATAAGTATAGTTCATCTCCTTTAAAAGCCTAACAGCTTCTTTTTTCTTAGCTTTATTATTTGGAGACATAAAACCATTTGGAAATCTAAATATATGAGAACAATAATCTTGCACATCAATTGCATTTCCAATGGCTAAATCTGTTTTTTTAATTTCATTTATAAAACTTTCGTTATTTTTATAAAGAACAGAATTATTATGATCATATCCGTGATTTGCAATAAAATGCCCTTCTTCATAAGCTCGTTTTACAATTTCTGGATGGCTGTCAACATTTTTTCCTATAACGAAAAAAGAAGCCCTTACATTTTCGTCTTTTAAAATATCCAAAACTTTAGGAGTGACAGAGGCATTTGGACCGTCATCAAAGGTTAAAAAAGCAATTTTTTCGGAGCCATTAGTTAAATTTGAAATTTTTGATATTGCCTCATCTGAAATAGCACTATTTTTAGAAAGTTCTATTGCTAAGCAAGCATTAAAGTTTTGAAAATAAAAAATAAAAAAAGCTGATATGATTAAGATAAAAATGAGCATTATAATATAATTTTTTCGTATAAAAAATATTTTCATAAATATATCACCATTAAATTTTATGATGGAAAGCAGTAAGTAATGCATAAAAACAAATATCTTCATCTTAATTTTTCAAAAATTGAAGAAAAATATACTATCTCCAATTTTTGTGAAAAAATTAAAAAAATATCTCCATAAAACGTGAAAAAAATCAAAAATCATCTCCAAAAAATGTGAAAATACTTGATAATTTATAAATATTTGCTAGACAATCCACAAATAGTAGATTTATTTGAGCAATCAATACCAACAGAAGAAAAGTTTACTAAAATGCAATGGATTTTAAATACAGAAATAGACCTAGAAAAGACAATAATATTTTTTGACGAAATTCAACTAAGTGAAAAATTAATCAGCAATTTAAAATATTTTTGTGAATCGGAAAAGCCATTCAAAATAATATGTGCAGGCAGTTTACTAGGCGTAAAAATAAAACGTTTTCATTCATCATTTCCAGTTGGAAAAGTTAAAATGGAATATATGTATCCTATGGATTTTGAAGAGTTTTTGATGGCTACATCATCTCATGGGCTAATTGATGAAATTTATAAATGCTATAACAGCTCTATTCCTATGACATCAACATTACATGAAAAATTAATGGGATTATATAGAATGTATTTATGTGTTGGAGGTATGCCACAAGCAGTGCAAAATATAGTGGATGTAAATCAAAATATATTTGATTTTGATAAAGATATTATTAAAAATATAATAGAATCATACTTAAATGATATGAATCAATATATATTTAATAATACAGAAAAATCAAAAATTGAGGCGATATACAAATCAATTCCGAGTCAGTTGGGAAATGTAAGTAATAAATTTCAATACTCAAAGATAAATTCAAATGCAAGAAGCAGAGATTATGAGTCTGCTATGCAATGGTTAATTTCAAGTACAATGATTTATAAATGTAATTTATTAAAAAGCATTCAAATTCCCCCTAAAGCATATGCGGATGAAGAATATTTTAAATTATATTTAAGTGATGTAGGATTACTTACATCTTTACTAGAAATTCAATATAATGATATTCTTTTGGATAATTCTTTTTTATACAAGGGGAATATTGCTGAAAATTATGTTGCGACTCAGTTAGTTAGAAATGGATTAAGTTTGTATTATTGGAAATCAAATAGTGATGCAGAAATAGATTTTATTTTGTATAATGAGGATGGGTTAATTCCAATTGAGGTCAAGGCTTCTGATAATATAACATCAAAGAGTTTAAATAGTTATATGAAACAATACAATCCTAAGTATGCTATACGAATTTCAAGTAAAAACTTTGGATTTGAAAACAATATAAAGTCAGTTCCGCTTTATGCTACATTTTTAATAAAGTAAAAAGTCTATCAAATGGTAGGCTTTTTAATATTTCAAAATTGTAATATTAAATCTCCAAATATATGTTATAATATACATATCAAAAGAAAGGGGATAACCAAAATGAAAAAAATCCTAATAGTAGAAGATGAAACAACAATAAGCTTAGAACTTCAAAAACTACTTCAAAATTCAGGCTATGAAGCAACAATATTAAAAGATTTTACAAACAGCAAAGAAGATATATTAAGAGAAAAAGCAGACCTAATTTTATTAGATATAAATCTACCAAAAATTAATGGAGAAATCCTATTAAAAGAAATCAGAAAAAAATCCAATGTACCAATAATAATGGTAACAAGCAGAATCGGAGAAATAGATGAAGCACTATCAATATCATATGGAGCAGATGATTATATAACAAAACCATATAATCCAACTATATTATTATTAAGAATTCAAAACATATTTAGAAGGCTAGAACAATCAATAGATGATTTAAAATATGATGATATTTTAGTAAATCCATCAAAAGGAACATTAAGCAAGGAAAATAAAAATTTGGAGCTAACCAAAAATGAAATGATAGTGTTCACATATTTATTGGCAAATAGAGGTAAAATCGTAACAAGAGATGACTTAATGACAGATTTGTGGAATAACAACGAATTTATAAATGATAACGCTTTAACTGTAAATATAAGTAGGTTAAGAACCAAATTAGAGACATTTGGATTAAAAGATGTAATAGAAACTAGAAAAGGACAAGGGTATAAGTTATTATGAGATTAAAAGAATATTTGTTTGATAAATTACCACAGACAATAGTTTTTATTTTAGGCTATATAGTTACAATATTATTCTTAAGAGCTTTTAAGGTGGCTAAACCATTGATACTTGCAATAAGTTTTGTATTTGGGGTTATGTATATAGTTATTATTGCAATTGATTATTTAAGAAAACAAAAGTTTTATAATAATCTTGTACAAACAGTAGATGGATTAGATAAAAAGTATTTAGTACTAGAAATGATAAATAAGCCTGACTTTTATGAAGGAAAGATATTTTATCAAACTCTTTATGAAATAAACAAATCTATGATAGAAAATGTAAAAGAATATAGCTTAAGTATAGCGGATTTTAAAGAATATGTAGAAATGTGGATACATGAGGTTAAGATACCAATCTCAAGTTTAGTGCTTTTAAACCATAATCATAAGAATTCATTAGATAGTAAATATGTAAAGCAGATTAGAAAGCTAGATAATTATATAGACCAAATTTTATATTATGTAAGAAGTGAAAATGCGGAAAAGGATTATATAATAAAAGAGACTAGTTTAAATGATATTATAAAAAATGTAGCTTTGAAAAATAAGGATGATTTGCTTGAAAATAATGTGGATTTAATTGTAGATGCAAGTGATGAAAAGGTTTTAACAGATAGTAAATGGTTGGAATTTATATTAAATCAGATTATAAATAACTCTATTAAGTATAAAAGAGACAATATAGATTCTTATATCAAAATTAAAACTTACGAGAACACAAATTCGGTAAAACTTTTTGTTGAGGATAACGGCATTGGAATACCTAAAAATGATTTGGGACAGGTTTTTGATAAATGCTTTACTGGCGAAAATGGAAGAGAAAAGTCTAAGTCTACAGGAATGGGACTTTATATTGCAAAGAAGCTTTGTGTAAAATTAGGACATAGAATTGAGATTAAGTCAGAAGCGGGAAGTTTTACAAGAGTGGTAATTACTTTTGGAAAGAATGATTTTTATAAGTTTGCGGAAAATAAAATATAATTAAAAATATGAAAAAGTATTGATTTAGTAAATAAAATGAAGTATAATGAATATACTAACATTGATAAATTAATTTATCAAATAAATTAGGTTACACAAACCTTTGATTTACTTCATAAATATGTGCTAATTTAAACATTAGGTTAGATATGAGCCTTTAAGAAGAAAATCTTATAAACGAATATCCTATTGAACATTAGGTTAGAAACGAGTCTTTAGTTTAACTATAAACGAGTTTTCGGAAAAATTTAAGGGGGTACTTATAAAGTATCCTCTTAATTTGTTTGGGAGGAGGAATATATGAAAGATACAAAGAAAATAAAATTAGGAAAATTAAATTTTTATATTATAGATGACGATTACATTGGATATTTAAGCAAATTTGATAGCCATATTGCTTATAACAAAAATGAGAAAAGACCATATATAGGAGTAGTGATTATAGTTGAAGAACATTACTATTTTGCACCTTTGTTTTCTCCTAAAGTTAAGCATAAGACATACAAAGATAATTTAACATTTTTTAGAATAATAAATTCTAAAAATAGAACAATATTCATATATAAATAAACCAGAGAATAAGGAAAAAATTATAGAGAAAGCAGAAAAAATCTATAATATAGTTAATAATAATAGCAAAAGCAAAATGGCAAAATTCTATAAAGAATTAAGTTGCAATTTTAAATTATTAGAAGAGAAAAGCAAAGAATATAAAAAGGAATAGTACCTTACAAAACTGTAACATACCGTAATATTAAACTAACGACAACTCCTCAAAAATATCGTACAATAAGGTAAGAAAGGAAGGAAAAAATATGGAAAGTATTTTAAAAATTGAAAAAATCGAAAAATATTACGGCAACAAATCAAGCCTTACAAAAGCGATTGACAATATATCATTTGAGGTAAAAACAGGAGAATTTGTCGCAATAATGGGGGCAAGTGGCTCAGGAAAAACAACACTTTTAAATTGCATATCTACAATAGACAAAGTAACATCAGGTCATATCTATGTAGCAGGAGAAGATATAACAAAACTAAAAGGAAATGATTTAAACAAATTTCGAAGAGAAGAACTAGGATTTATATTCCAAGACTTTAATTTACTTGATACATTAACGGCATATGAGAATATAGCATTAGCACTATCTATACAAAATGCTAATTCAAAGGAAATTGACCAAAGAATTAAAAAAGTATCAAAAGAGCTAGATATAGAAAGTGTATTAAATAAATATCCATACCAAATGAGTGGAGGACAAAAGCAAAGAGTAGCAAGTGCAAGAGCAATTGTTACAAATCCTAAATTAATTTTAGCAGATGAACCAACAGGAGCATTAGACTCAAAATCATCCAAAATGTTACTTGAAAAATTTGGATTTTTAAATGAAGTTATTAAGGCAACAATCTTAATGGTTACACATGATGCATTTACAGCAAGTTATGCAACACGCGTTATATTTATCAAAGATGGCAGAATTTTTAATGAAATACATAGAGGGCTAGACACAAGAAAAGAATTTTTTGATAAAATTATAGATGTTGTAACATTATTAGGTGGGGATTTAAATGATGCTCTTTAAACTATCACTAAAAAACATCAAAAAAAGTATGAAAGATTATGCCATCTATTTTTTCACACTTATTTTGGGTGTTGCAATATTTTATGTATTTAACTCTATAGGAAGCCAAACAGCTATGATGACTGTTTCAAAATCAACTTCAGAAATTTTGAAACTTATGACTCAAATTCTATCAGGAGTTAGTGTATTTGTATCATTTATTTTAGCGTTTTTGATTATTTATGCTAGTAGATTTTTAATGAAGAGAAGAAAAAAAGAATTTGGAGTCTATATGACTCTTGGAATGAGCAAGAGAAAAATATCACTTATTTTGTTTTTTGAAACTTTATTTATTGGTATAATATCACTAACAGTCGGTTTACTTGCAGGAACAGTTTTATCACAATTTATGAGTGTTGTGGTTGCTGATATGTTTGAGGCAGACATGACTAAATTTAAGTTTGTATTTTCAGAAAGTGCATGTATTAAGACTTTAATTTATTTTGGTATTATGTATTTGGTTGTTATGATTTTTAACACTTTTAATATTAGTAAATGTAAGCTTATTGATTTGATATATGGAAACAGAAAGTCAGAAGCGGTTAAATTGAAAAATCCATGGCTTTGTATAATAATTTTTATGGTATCAGCTTGTGCACTTGGATATAGCTATTATGCTGTAACAGAAGGAATAAATGAAGTTTTAAGTACTAATAAAAGGATGTTAGCAATAATAGCAATTGGTTCGATATCTACATTTTTCATTTCCTGGTCATTATCTGGACTTATTTTAAAGATTGTAAAAAGTAATAAGAAGTTTTATTACAAAGGTTTAAATAGTTTTACTGTAAGGCAAATAAGCAGCAAAATAAACACAACAGTATTTTCAATGACAGTTATATGTTTGATGTTATTTATTACAATATGTGTATTATCTAGTGCTTTATCTATGAAAAATTCTTTAAATAGGACATTTGAAAGCTATGCACCAAGAGATGTGGAATTAAGCAAGAGATGTGACATAGATGAGGATTTAAAAGATTATGGTTATACTGATGAACAAATTGAAGGTTCAAAGATGAGTATAAAAGAAATATTAGATAAATTAGACTTTGATTATCAAAAATATTTCAAAAATATAGAAGAATACGCTATATATACAAATAATGAAGTTAATTTAAAAAGCGTATTAGGAGATTATTATGAAAATGCTTCGTCAAAATATTCTTCTTTAATATATGACCACAAAGTAGAACTAATGAAATTAAGTGATTATAATAAATTGGTTAAAAGTTTGAACTTGAAAAAAATATCATTAGATGATAATCAATATGCATATGTAGCAAATTATGAAATGTCAGTAAATTTGGAGAATGACGCACTAAAAACAAATCCAAAAATAGTTATAGATGGTAAAGAATATTTACCTAGATATGATAAATGTGTAGATGGATTTTATGAAATGGCAGGTAATAAGATAAATGATGGATTTATTGTTTTGCCAGATAGTGCATTTGTAAATAGTAAAAAAACATTTGAATTTTTAGTTGCAGATTATAATGGAGAGACAGATAAAATAGAAGAAATGGTAAATGATTTAATAAACAGAGATTATTATAAAAATACGAATTTAACTATAAATACTAAAGCAGATATTAGAGATTCTAGTGTTGGGCTAGGTGCGATTGTTACATTTATTGGATTATACTTAGGAATTATTTTCTTAATTTCGTGTGCAGCAATACTTGCATTAAAGGAACTTTCTGAATCCAGTGATAATTTTATTAGATTTGAAATGCTTAGAAAAATAGGCGTTGATGAAAAAGATTTAAACAAAGCTTTATTTAGACAAATAGAAATATTTTTCATGTTTCCACTTTTGATTGCGATTATTCACTCTATTTTTGGAATTAAGTTTAGTAATTATATACTTAAGGCAAGTGGAGTAAGCTTTGATTTGAATTCTATTATTATGACTGCAGTGTTTATTGTTATTATTTATGGTGGATATTTTGTAGTTACGTATTTTAGTAGTAAAAATATTATTAGAGAGAAAAATTAAAAGGCTGTAAGTAATCATAATAACTTACAAAGTATTCATGTATATTTTCTAATTTTATAGACAAAATAAAAAATGTGAAACAAAATTGATAAAAAACATCAAAAAATGTTTCACATTTTTATTAAACTATTCTAGCAATAAGTTTTACCAAAAAATATTCAGAAGGATTACTAGGATTACCATATAAACTGCAAAGCTCTTTTAGCTTATTTTCTATTTCATCCAAAATTAATTTATGATCATTTCCAAGGTCGATTGAATATTCAGGCTTTGGAATATAATTAGGGTTATACTCATTTGTAAGGCACATTTTATATTGACCATTTTTTAACATACGTATAGAAACACCTACTAAATTAGAATTAAGAAATGCACTAATAGAAAGTGAATATGGATTTTTAGTACCGCCTTCCCAAACTGAAAAATTATATTTTTTAGCGAGTAGACAAATATCATATGTTAATTTTTCAAAGTCTTTTTCAAGTTTTATTTCTTCATCTGTTTTATATTTTCTACTAGGATATTTTTGGTCAAAAGCATCTAATATCATTTTATAATTTCCTGCAATTGTTGCAACATTACCAAAAGGATGACCGAAATGATATGATGTTCTACCATGTTTTAGGTTTCTAAACTCAATAAGAGCATGATCTGTTGTAATATTACGATCTTTAAGCTCATCAGAATAACTCTTTTTATAAATTCTTTTATATTCCTCAAAGGCTCTTGTTTGCCAGAATGTATTATAAAAAGGTGAATAAAATGATTTTATCCAATCCCACATAAATTGCTTGTCCTCAACATTTGGAGCTTCTTGGTGGCATTCAGCACATAATAATACAAAATTGCTAGGCTCATCTTTTCCACCTAATGAATCTGGAATTATGTGACAACGTTGTAATTTTCTTTCACATCCGCATCTCCAACATATAGTATCAGCTTCTGCCCAGTCAAAATTCATACCACATTCATCAATGTATTGAATCCAGTAATCAATAATATTGCGTTTAGTTGTTTTAATTGGTTTTCGTTTATTTTTCATATATACCTCCTTAAATATATTAACATATTTTTTGGAAAAAAGCGAATCTTTAAAAAAGTTAAGATAAAACTTGCAAAAAAATTCTTGTTAAAGTATAATATTGCCTTGTCAAATATAAAATTAAAGGGAGGCAATATTATTTATGTTTTTATCAGTAGTTTTAATCATAATAGGATTTGTACTATTAATTGTAGGAGCAGATATATTAGTTGATGGTTCTAGTGGAATAGCAAAAAAATTTCATATTCCAGAAATTATAATAGGACTTACAATAGTATCGATTGGAACATCAATGCCAGAGCTATTTGTAAGCATAACATCAGCTTTAGATGGATATTCAGATATGGCAATAGGAAACATTATTGGAAGCAATTTATGCAACTTATTACTTATTTTGGGACTTTCTGCAACAATAAAACCTGTTGTATTTCAAAAAGAAACAAGATTATATGAAATACCTATGTGCTTATTAGTCACAATTGTTTTAATGTATTTTTGCAATAGTCAAGGCGGAATATCAAGACTAGAGGCTGTAATATTACTTGTATTATTTTGTGCTTTTATTGGATATACAATATATATGGGAAGAAAAGAAAGTAAAAAAGAAATTGTTGAAATACAAACAGAAGAAAAGAAAAATAGTATTTTAAAAAATATTGTTTTTGTCTTATTAGGAATTTTCAGTTTGAAATTTGGCGGAGACTTAGTTGTGGATAATGCTGTAAATGTAGCGAGATACTTTAATTGGAGTGAAAAATTAATTAGTTTAACTATTTTAGCAGTAGGAACAAGTTTGCCAGAGTTAGTTACGAGTGTTACAGCAGCTGTAAAAGGAAATAGCGATATAGCTATAGGGAATATTATAGGTTCGAATATTTTTAATATTTTACTTATAATTGGAGTTTCTGCATTTATAACACCTATTACGTATAATTTCTCATATAACTTTGATTTTAGTGTGTTAATTGCATCATCAATAATTTTAGCAATATTTCCATTTATACCACCTAAAGATAAAATGAGTAGATTTAATGGTATTGTATATTTATTTATATATGTAGCATATTTAACAATTTTATTTGTAAAATAAAAAAGACACCCAATTTTAGGGTGTTTTTTATCTTTCTTCGTCATCATCTTGATGAGATGGAGCTGTTGATTTTTTAGCGTTTTTTAATAATAGTGTAGCTTCATTTCTTTGATTAAGAGTATCTAATATCGTTTGGGCAGCAGGCAATTGGCTTTTAGCTGGCAATTTGCGTATAGCTAATTCTATTTCTTCTAAAGTATTACTTAATTCATCATTCATTTTAGAGCTTTTATTAGTAAGAAGATCGTTTTGCAATAATGCTACTATTTTCTGAAGAGCTAAATCTCTAGCAGCTGGATTCATTTTCTCAAGCATCCTATTTAGGTCGTGTAATTCTGTTGCAGTTTCACCAGATAATTGTCTTCTTAATCTTCTGCCTGCAGATTTATCAAAATCTTTGCTATAAGTTTTAACCGTTTTTTCGAAGAGATGAATATCATCATTAGATAATTTCTTAAATTTCTCTGTTTGAGGCAAGAAGAAGTTTCCTGTTGAATCGTAAGTTTCAGCTGTTTTTTTAGCAATTTCTTCTAGAATTTTTGCACGTATTAATTTTTTAGTAGAATCGGTGAATTCTGTATATTTTTTATCGTCGTCATCAAATTTAACTTTTAAAGCTTTATAATCGGAAAATGCTAAAAAAGGTAAATCTGCTTCAAACATATCTTCTGCTGGGAGAATTCGTGTTAGAGTAGGGAGACGAGGACCACCAAATTTCATACAATCTAAAGCTGTTCTTTTAGAAATTATGGCCATTAGTTTTTTATTTATGTCGGTTGTATAATCCTTTATGTCCAGTTTTTCAATGAACTCAACTAGTTTAGGGTCTTCAATTGAATCACATTTTTTGTGGATTTCTGAAAGTTTGGATAATATTTGTTGTTCGCGTTCAGCTGCAATTATAGCTTGTTGCTCTTTTTGAATTGCCTCATTATCTATTTCATTTACAATTTTTTCGGCAGTGTCTAAACTTATATCTGCTTCTTTTACAATAGATGTTATATTTTCTGGAGATAGGGAAGTAGATTGCACAGCTGCAATTGTTGCTTTTTCTGATTTTACATCAGGAAGTTGGGTTATAATTGTTACTAAATCCTCATCTGTTAAGGATGTTTTTTCTTGTAACATTTGCATAAATTTTCCGGCAGGCATATCTTTATTTTCCTGAATTTCTTTTAATGCAACATCAATAGCCTTTTTCCTTGCAATTTCTTTTTCAGAATCAGTTTCTTCTATTACAGATTGGACAGTTTCTACAGTTTTTTGCAATGGAGTAGGTTTAGAATCATTGTTCTTTAAAAAATTTTTTAGTATTTTCATATTTTTAGTCACCTTTCTTTCTTATGTTATAATAAATATTATAACGTGCTATTTAAATAGTAGTCAAGGCAAAATTAAATATTTTTTGTGAAAATTTTGTGAAAAAATATTGACAATAAAAAATATTATGAATATAATATAAAAAGTTGAACAAACATTCAACTGTAACAAAAGAATTATAATATCGAAAGGGGGCACAAATGGCAAAAAATGAGTTTGTATGTGACTGTAATGTAATACATCAAGATGTTGTAGAAAACACAATAAAGCAAATGGCAGATGAAGATATGCTAAACAAATTAGCAGAATTTTTTAAAATATTAGGAGACACAACAAGAACAAAAATACTATATGCACTAGATAAAAACGAAATGTGTGTATGTGATATAGCAAATGTATTAAATATGAGCAAATCATCAATATCACACCAATTAGGAACATTAAGGCGTTCTGGAATAGTAAAATGCAGAAAAGTAGGAAAAGAAGTATTTTATACATTAGATGATGAGCACGTAAAAGAAGTTTTTGAGGTAGGTATGGAACATATCGAGCATAGAAGATAAAAAATGGAGGTAAAGAAAATGAAATATAAGTTTAAAATAAAAGGATTAGATTGTGCAAACTGTGCAGCAGAATTAGAAAGAGCGATACAAAAAATAGATGGAGTAGATGAAGCAGCTATAAGCTTTATGACAGAAAAATTAGTTATAGAATGTGAAGAAGAAAATAAAGAAGAAGTTATGAAAAAAGTTCAGAAAGTAGTAAAAAGAGAAGAACCAGATTGTACAATAAAAGAAGTATAAAAAGAAAGTTTGAAAAATAGTTTTAATAAATTATTTTTCAAACTTTATATTGTCAAAAGCAAAGGAGGAACTAAAATATGAAAAAAAGAGCAATAAAAATACTAATAGCATTAATTATATATATAGTTGCAATAGTAGGAAATTTTGAAAATGAATTGATAAAAGATGCATTATTTATAACAAGTTATTTAATAGTTGGATTAAGTATTTTAAAAAAAGCTGTAAGAAATATCTTTAGAGGAAAGGTATTTGATGAGAATTTTCTAATGGCTGTTGCAACATTAGGTGCATTTGGAGTTGGTGAATTCCCAGAAGCAGTTGCAGTAATGCTATTTTATCAAATTGGTGAATTATTTCAAAGCTATGCTGTTGATAAATCAAGAAAATCAATATCAAGCTTAATGGACATAAGGCCAGATTATGCAAATGTTTTAAGAGATGGAAAAGAAGAAAAAGTAGACCCAGACGAGGTAAAAATTGGAGAAATAATTGTTGTAAAACCAGGTGAAAAAATACCATTAGATGGAACAATTATAGAAGGAACAACAATGCTTGATACTAAAGCTTTAACAGGAGAATCTGTACCAGTTGAAGCAAAGGAAAATGATGAGGTATTAAGCGGGTCTATAAATGAAAGTGGAAAGATTTTGGTAAAAGTATCAAAAGAATATGGAGAATCAACTGTAAGTAAAATTTTAGATTTAGTTGAAAATGCAAGTAGCAAAAAATCAAAATCCGAAAACTTTATTACTAAATTTGCTAAATATTACACACCAACAGTTGTAATTATAGCAGTAATTCTTGCAATTGTGCCACCATTTATATTTAAAGGGACATCATTTATAGAATGGATTTATAGAGCATTATCATTTTTAGTTGTATCATGTCCTTGTGCATTGGTTATATCAATACCATTAAGCTTTTTCGGAGGAATTGGTGGAGCATCTAAAATGGGAATATTAATAAAAGGAAGTAACTATTTAGAAGCACTAGCATCAACTGAAATTGCTGTATTTGATAAAACTGGAACTTTAACTAAAGGCGTGTTTGAAGTTCAAAAAATTGAAACAAATAATATAAGTAAAGACGAATTACTTGAAATTGCAGCTTATGCAGAAAACTATTCGAATCATCCTATCGCAAAATCTATAAAAAATGCATATAAAAAGGAAATAGATACAAATAGAATAAAAAATATAAAAGAAATTTCTGGACACGGAATAAGTGTTACAGTAGATGACAAAAATGTATTAATTGGTAATGAAAAACTAATGGAAGAAAATAAAGTTCAATATACAAAAAGCGAGGATATTGGAACAATATTGTATATTGCAATAAACAATGAATATAAAGGATTAATTATAATCTCAGATGAAATAAAAGCGGACTCTAAAGGTTTAGTTAAGAATTTGAAAAATTTAGGAGTAAAGAAAACAGTTATGCTTACAGGTGACAAGAAAACAGTTGGTGAAGATGTTGGAGAAAAACTTAGGTTAGACGAAGTTTATACAGAATTGTTACCAGATGGAAAAGTTGAGAAAGTGGAAAAATTAATGCAAGAAAAAACAGAAAAAGGTAAACTTATATTTGTAGGAGATGGAATAAATGATAGTCCTGTTCTTGCAATGTCAGACATAGGAATTGCAATGGGAGCATTAGGTTCTGATGCTGCAATTGAAGCTGCTGATGTTGTTATTATGACAGATGAACCATCTAAGATTGCAGATGCTATAGCTTTATCTAGAAAGACAATGAAGATTGTTAAAGAGAATATTGTTTTTGCAATTTTTGTTAAAGTTTTAGTTTTAATTCTTACTGCAATTGGTCTTTCTACTATGTGGGAAGCAGTTTTTGCAGATGTTGGAGTTTCTATAATTGCTATAATTAATGCTTTGAGAATGCTTAAGGTGAAAAAAGTTAGAAAATAATTATTGAAAATGGTTGAAGGTATATAAATACTTTTAACCATTTTTGTATAAAAAATATTAATTAGATGAAAAATACAAGTAATTATTATAAATAATACTTTTAATGATTTATTTCACTATTGTTACAAAAATTTTATAAATTAGTGACATTGGAAAAAGTAATTGAAGATGAAATCTAATTATGATATAGTAATTTTACAGGGTGATATTGTAAAATAATTCTGCATTTTGGAAGGAGTTTGTAAAATGAAATATTATTGGAATGAGAAAAAAGGAATTACGTTAATTGCACTTGTGGTAACTATTATAGTACTTTTGGTGTTGGCAGGAATAAGTATAAGTATGCTTACAGGGCAGAATGGAATTTTGAATAGAGCGGCGGAAGCCAAGGAAAAGACATCGGTGGCAGAGGAAAGCGAAGGTATTAAATTAGCAATATACAGTGAAAAAATGAGATCTAATTATTCAGATAAAATAACAAAGGATAATTTAGAAGAGGCATTGAAAATTCAATTTGGAAAAAAATGAAACTAAATGTAATAGAATCTGGAGAGAACTGTTTTGTGGTAGAGTCAATTCAAAATGGAAATATTTATTATATAGATGAGAGCGGAAATGTTATAAGTGATGAAAAGATTTTGAAAATTGATACAATTGATGAACTAGAAAAGTTTAGAGATTCGGTAAATAATGGTAATAACTATAGTGGATGGTATATATACTTAAATAATGACTTGAAGATATATGAGAATAGTAGTTGGATTCCAATAGGATATTACAATGATGAAAACGACAATGCTTATTTCAATGGCATTTTTGATGGTAGGGATCATAATATAATGTTAAATATAAATAACGAAGATGGAATGTACCAAGGAATGTTCGCTTATAATTTAGGAACAATTAAAAATGTTGAAATTTCAGAAGATTCCAACATAAAAGCAAAAGGAACGGTGGGCTTTATTGCAGCATTTAATAAAGGAATTATTCAGAATTGTACAAACAATGGTAATATTGATTGCAGCAATACTAATATAGGAGGGATAGTAGGAAAGAATGATGGAGACGTACTTGAATGTGAAAATTATGCGAAAATAAAGAATAATGCAAATACAAATGGAGGAATTATTGGTTGGAATTTAGAAAATGGTGTTGTAAAAAGATGTTCTAACAATGGCGAGATTATATCAGCGGGGACTAATATTGGTGGAATTATTGGAGCCAATAGTGGTAAAAGCGTCAGAGAATGTTTTAATAGCAATATTATACATGGAAATTTAATTGTAGGAGGTATAGTGGGAAACAATTCTGGAAAAGAAATTTGGAATTGTTATAATACAGGAAATATAATCGCTGATAAAAGTCACTCAGGTGGTATAGTAGGTTATAGTTCACCTGGTACAATCATTTCACAGTGTTATAATATAGGAAAAATAGATGGTGGTGATATGTTAGGAGCTGTTGGAGGATGGATTAGTGGAAATTTAGACAGCAATTTTTATTTAATAGGAACAGCAAATAGCCCTTGCAACAAAGTTGACGAAATAGATGGAATAATTGGTTGCTTGGCTGAATATATGACATCGAATAGTTTTTTATTAAGCTTAAATAAGAGTGATAATGTATATATTATAAATGAGAAAAATAATGGATATCCAATATTTAATTGGCAATGATAATTATATATAATAAAGGTCTATAAATATTTATAGACTTTTATTTGTGTATATGATAAAATGAAATAGTTAAAAATACGAAAGGAAAGATAAAATGAAACAATCATTGACAGAATTTGGAATATCATTAGCAGGAGGTGGCCTACAAGGCTTTGCACACATAGGAGCATTAAAAGCTCTAGAAGAACTAGGAATACAAATAAAATACATATCTGGAACAAGCACTGGAAGTGCAATAGCAGCACTTTATGCAATGGGATGCACACCAGAAGAAATTAAACAAATATGCAAAGAAAAATACAAAAAAATTCTAAAAATAAGAAAAAAAGTACTATGCCAAATGGCAATAAACTTTCTTTTGCATAAAGAAACAAGAGTAGAGGGAGTAATTGACGGAAAATTAGTCGAAAATTTTATAAATGAAGTAGCCAGAGAAAAAGAAAAAAACATAATTACAGATTTTAATGAGAGACAACTTGCTATTGCAACAGTAGATACAATTTTGATGAAAGAATGTATATTTATATCTAATGAAATAAAAAATAAAAACGAAAACATTAACTATATAACAGATATAAATATAGGTAAAGCTGTACGTTCTAGTATGGCATTCCCGGCAATATTTACAACATCAAACTATGAGGAATACAATTTTATAGATGGAGGTACTGCAGATAATTTGCCTGTACAAGTGTTGAAAGATATGGGTGCTACAAAAACAATAGCAATAAGTTTTGATTTGAATAAATATTCACCAAGTAAAAGTCTAGAGGGAGTATTAATAAGAGCTTTAGATATATTTTCAAATCCTTCTGTGCAAAAATCAAGAGATTTAGCAGATATATCAATAGAAATTTATAATCCAGATACAAGTTTACTTTCTATGGACGAAATAGAAAAGACAATGGTAAATGGATATAATGCGGTTATGAGGCAAAAAGAAAAAATATTAGCAGAGGAACAATAAATGGATGAAAAATTAACAAAATTATACAACGAGTGCATAAAAGAATTAAAATCTATAGGTATTAATATGGAAGATAGAAAAAAAATCGGAGAAATTACCATTAGTTTAGCTAAAAGAAAAGCGAAAAGGTATGGATGTTGTAAACAATCGGAACCTTTAAGCACATATTACCATATAGAATATAGAAATCATAGAAGAATTAAGATATATGATGTGTTTATGAAACATAATATAGAAATAAGCAAGTGGGTTTTAGAGCTAAATGATGATATTATAAAAAATACTATAATGCACGAGTTAATTCACTGTTTACCATATTGTAATAATCACGGAAAAGAATTTAAAAAGTATGCCGAACTTATTAATGAAAAATTAGGATATGAGATACAAAGATTAGGAAATAAAGAAAAAGATTACGAGAAAAGCAATATTGTATTTGATAAAAGTGATGAGGTTGAATATAAGTATAAGATAAGATGTAAGAAATGTGGAATTGTATTTTATAGACAAAGATTGAAGAAAAATTTTATAAGAGATTATAGGTGCGGAGCTTGTAAGGGAAAATTAGAATTGATATAACAAAAATAACAAAATATGTTTGATTTTTCCTATCTTTTGTGATATAAATTAAAAATGTAATTACATTTTATTAATTGAAGGGAGAACTTAAAATGGAAGTAAACGAAGAAAAAAGAAAGAAATTTATGGAATTTGCAGGAAAAAGGGTAAATAATGTAATGCACGACATTCAAATATTAGAACCAATGGCAAGAAGTAACGCGTATGATTTTACAAAAGAAGATGTTGAAAAAATGTTTTATGCTATGCAAGAATCTTTAAATTCAACAAAAGCTGAATTTGAAAAGAAATTTGAGGAAAAGGCAAGAGCAGAAAGAAAAGTATTTTCTTTTGATTCAGAAATATCTATGCCAATCCAAGAAGAAAATGTGACAGAAGAAAATATAGAAAATAATATACAAGAATTTTAATAAATAAAACAGGTTAATTTTAATTTAACCTGTTTTTTTATATTATTGCTCTAAAATATATTTTCCGTGTTCTTTTTTTAGTGTATCACCAACATTAAAACCAGGATATTTATCTTTAGATATACTAAAATAGCCACCTTCCTGAATATCTGTCAAATAGATTTTATCGTCATCTATTTTTTTTACAGAAAACAAAGAACCTTCTTCTTCATCAATATTAAAGAATAAATCATCAAGTTTTGATTTGGCATTTAAATTAGTAATTTCAAATTTTTCGTTTGTTAGTGAAAATCTATTGTCCTTAAAAATAACATTTGAACCTAAATCAAGGTTAATCAAATCATCTTTTCTAAAATTAGAAGTTTTTAGTTCGTCTCCATTTTTTATATTTACTAGAGAAACAGTATCATCATTAATATCTGTAACTACGAATTTTGAGCCATTTTCAATATTTAATTCAGCATTTTCTAAATGATTTTGAAGATCTTTAATAAAGTCTGAAACAAGGTTATTTGTTTTATTGGAATCTGATAATTTCTTTTCTAAAAATTCTGATAAATTCATAATTAATACACATCCTTTCGATTCAAGGAATTGAGAATATGAATAAATTATAAAATATTTTTAAAGAAAAATCAAGTGAAAAATGTTTACATATAAAATTTAGAATGATATAATCATTTTAAATTTTTTAGGGGTACAAAAAGATGAGAAAAAAAGGTTACAAAAGCAAATATAATTTAGTGATTTCTATAATTACACTAATACTTATAATTTTTATAGGATATTATGAAAATAAATATGGAACGGATGTAGATGGTAATCAGAATGTCCAGGTATCGGAAAGTATACAAAAATCATTTAATTTAGACGATATTCCAGAATTTGATGGGAAAACGCCTTATGTAATTATTAATAATAATGAGCCAAATTTTCCAGAAGAAGATTTTAATAGTAACAGTTTTGAGAAATATAGCGAATTAGATAGTTTAGGAAGATGTGGAGTAGCTTATGCAAATGTTTCAAAAGAGACTATGCCAACAGAAGCTAGAGGAGAAATAAGCAAAGTAAAACCTACTGGGTGGCATACAGTAAAATATGACTGTGTAGAAGGAAAATATCTGTATAATAGATGTCATTTGATAGGATACCAACTTACAGCAGAAAATGCAAATAAACAGAATTTGATAACAGGAACAAGGTACCTTAATGTAGATGGAATGCTTCCTTTCGAAAATCAAGTCGCAGAATATGTAAAGCAAGAAAATGGACACGTACTTTATAGAGTAACACCAATTTTTGAGGGGAATAATTTAGTGCCAAATGGGGTACAAATGGAAGCAGAATCTGTTGAAGATAAAGGGGAAAAAGTTAAATTTAATGTATATGCATATAATGTTCAGCCAAATATAAAAATAGATTATTTAACAGGAAATAGCGAGTTAATTGAGTAAAGTGATTTTATACGTAATTATTATAGCGAAAAATGTCGAATTTTGCGATGAAAAATGATTGACAAAATATCAGACTTTGACATATAATATGAACTATAATTTCGAATTTTATTTATTCAATTAATTTATTTGAGAAAAATTTGTTTCAAAAATTATTTTTATCATCTCTATGAATTTTTTATAAATGAAAATTTGAAAAATAAAATATGAAAGGAGGAGATAACTATGACTGAGGAACAAAGAGATAGTCTTTTAATCGAAATGTCTGAAAATATAAAAACAATAAATAATGTGTTAGAAAAACATTCAGAAATATTAGCGAGCCATTCAGAAATATTAGAAAGCCATTCAAAAATGTTGGGAGAACATTCAAAAGAATTAGTAAATCTAAGACAGGATATGTTAAGAATGGAAAAAGAGCTTACAGAAAAAATCGATAAAAATTCAAAGGAAATTGTTTGTTTGGGGCAAAATATGGAAAGAATGGAAAAAGAGCTTACAGAGAAAATCGATAAAAATTCAAAAGAAATAGTTCGTTTAAGGAAAAATACGGCAAAAATGGAATATGAACTTACAGACAAAATAATGGCTTTGTTTGATTTAGGCGAAGTGAATAAAGACAAATTTGAAGAAACGGACTTACGAATAAATGGAATTCAAAATACTCTAGAGTGGCACGATAGGAGACTTATGAAAATAGAAATGACAGATTAAAAATCAAGATATAATTGCACCCCGAAATAGGTGTGATTATATCTTTTTCTTGCAAAAATTTTTAGAAAAAATACGAAAATTTATTTGACAAATCTGCTCAAAAAAAGTATAATATTAAGGTTCACTTAACCTAGAACACGTACTATTACGGCAAAAACATAAAGAAAGAAGGAGAGAAAAAATGGAACAAGAAGAAAACATATTAGGAAAAGAAAAAATAAGTAAACTAATCAAAAAATTTTCTATTCCGTGCATAATATCTCTACTTGTAAATTCGCTATACAACATAGTAGACCAAATATTCATAGGTCAAGGAGTAGGATATTTAGGAAATGGAGCAACAAATGTTGTATTTCCATTAGTAATGATAGGATTAGCATTTTCACTAATGTTTGGAGATGGAGCATCAGCCTATTTAAGCTTAAAACTAGGTGAAAAGAAAAAGGATGAAGCAAAAATCGGTATAGGAAATGGAGTTACATTATGTGTAATTACATCAGTAATATTTTGTGCAATCACATTAATATTTTTACCAGTATTTTTAAAGATATTTGGATGTACAGATAATTTAAAAGATTATGCAATGACATATGGAAGAATAATAGCAATAGGATTCCCATTTTCAATGATAGGAACAACATTAAACTCGATAATTAGAGCAGATGGAAGTCCAAAATACTCAATGACATCAATGCTTGCAGGAGCAATTTTAAATACAATATTAGACCCAATATTTATATTTGTATTTCATAAAGGAGTTGCAGGTGCAGCAATTGCAACAGTTATAAGTCAAATTTTAACATTTGTATTAAATGTAGCATATATTAAAAGATTTAAATCTATAAAATTAGATAGAGATAGTATAAAATTAAGACCAAATGTATGTAAAAAAGTATCTGCATTAGGAATAAGCAGTTTTATAACACAAATGAGTATAGTATGTGTTATGACAGCAGAAAACAACCTACTTGGAAAAGCAGGGGCAGAGAGCAAGTTTGGCGCTGAAATACCAATTACAGTACTTGGAATAGTTATGAAAATAAGCCAAATACTAAATAGTATAATAATAGGTATTGCAGCAGGAAGTCAACCAATATTTGGATATAATTATGGAGCTAAAAAATATGATAGAGTAAAACAAGCTCTAAAAATAGTGTTAGGTTCAAGTTTAGTAATAAGTACAATAGCATTCATATTATTCCAAACAATACCAGATAAATTAATAGCAATATTTGGTAGTGGAGACGAAAATTATATGGAATTTGCGTGTTTAGCGTTTAGAACATATCTATTTTTATGTATATTCAATGGTATACAAATACCATCAGGAATATTCTTCCAAGCAATTGGAAAAAGCACTAAAAGTGCAATATTATCACTTTCAAGACAAATTGTTATATTAATACCATCTATGATAATTTTAAGTCATATATTTGGTTTAATGGGCGTTTTATATGCAGGACCTGTAGCAGATGGAATAGCATTTATATTAGCTGCAATTTTATTGATTAGAGAAGTAAAACATCTAAAAGCTAATGGAACAGAGACCAAAACAGAAAAAGAAGAAATCAACGTTACTGCAAATTTGGAAAATCAAATTATAATAACACTTTCAAGAGAATATGGTTCAGGTGGAAGATATATTGGAAAATTAGTTGCAGAAAAACTTGGAATTAAATTATATGATAAAGAGTTTGTTGCAAAACTAGCAGAAGAGACAGGACTTTCTTCAGAGTATATCGAAAACAATGAACAAAAAAGAGGAGCTTTAGAAACTCTAAATAATGGTTATTATTCAGGATTAAGCAATTCGGATGAATTATTTATAAAAGAATCTGAATTAATTAAAAAAGTTGCAAGCGAAAATTCTTGTGTAATAGTTGGTAGATGTGCAGACTTTATATTAAAAGAAAACAAAAATGTATTTAAAGTATTTGTTTACAGCAATATGGAAAATAAAATAAAAAGAACAACTAATATTTATGGATTAGATAAAAATAAAGCTGAAAAAGAAATAAATAGAATAAATAAATTAAGAGCAAATCATTATAAATATTATACAGAAAAAGATTGGAATAATCCCGAAAATTATGATATTTGTATAAATAGTGATAGTTTAGGTGTAGAAAAAGCGGCAGATTTAATTTGTGAAATGTTAAAAGAAAAAGCACTTTTAGCTTAAATGTAGGAGGTGAAACATTGATGGGAAAAGTTGTACCAGATTTTTTTGAAAAACTTCTAGTAGAGCAATATGGCAAAGAAATTGAGGAGAATACAATTTGTAATTTGATAAAGCCTAAAAAAGTAACTTTAAGAGTAAACACAATAAAATCTAATACTGCTGAAATTAAAACGGTTTTAGAAGCTAAAAATATAGGTTTTAAGACTGTAAATTGGTATAAGGATGCTTTTATAATAGAAAATGTAAAAGAAGATATAATTAAGGAATTAGAAATATATAAGCAGGGTAAGATTTATCTCCAAAGTTTATCATCAATGTTACCACCATTAGTATTAAATCCCAAACCACAAGAAAATATACTAGATATGGCTGCAGCGCCTCGGAGGAAAAACAACAGAGATGGCAGCTTTGTCTGGAAATAAAGCATATATTACTGCTTGTGAGAGAAATAAAATAAGAGGAGAAAAACTTAAATATAATTTAGAAAAGCAGGGAGCTAGCATGGTAAATGTAATGTTAGAAGATGCTGGAAATTTGAGCGATTTCTTTTCTTTTGATAAAATTTTACTTGACGCACCTTGCAGTGGAAGTGGAACAGATAATGTTTTTAAGAGTAACTTTACTTTGGATTTGGTCCAAAAATCTAAAAAGACACAGGAAAGATTATTAAGAAAAGCCTTAAAAATTTTAAAACCAGGAGGAGAGATGGTTTATTCTACGTGTTCTATTTTGGTAAAAGAAAATGAAGAGGTTATAGAAAAGGTTTTAAAAGAATTTAAAGCAAGTCTTGTGCCAGTTTATTTAAGTGGTGAGATTGAATGTTTACCAAGTAAGTTAAAAGATGTAGCAGTAGTTGCTCCAAACGAATTATTTGAGGGATTTTTTGTAGCTAAAATTCGAAAAGAAAAATAATATATTATACTCAATAGGTTCTAAACTGAGGCCTGTTGGGTATTTTTTGGAATTTATAAAAAAATCTTGTAATTTTATTTCAATATGCTATAATGATAACTGTAAAATACAAATTACAAAAATACGAAAGGAGAAATAAAAATGTCAACAACAAAATTTGTTTTAAATGAAACATCATATTTTGGAAATGGCGCAAGAGAAGTACTTGCAGAAGAAATTACAAAGAGAGGATTTAAAAAAGTATTTTTAGTATCTGATAAATCTTTAGTAGAAGCAGGAGTAGCTGCAAAAGTTGAAGAAGAGCTAAAAAAAGCTAATATAGAATATACATTATATTCAGAAATAAAACCAAATCCTACAATAAAAAATGTATTAGATGGAGTAGAAGCTTGCAAACAATCAAAAGCTGACTTAATAGTTGCTGTTGGTGGTGGTTCAAGTATGGATACTGCAAAAGGAATATCAATAGTAATGACAAATCCAGACAGAAGTGATATTAGATCATTAAATGGATTATCAAATACAGTTAACAAAGGTATGCCAGTTATTGCAATGCCAACAACTGCTGGAACTGCAGCAGAAGTTACAATCAACTATGTAATAACAGATGAAGAAAGAAAAATAAAAATGGTATGTGTAGACCCACATGATATTCCAATAATTGCTATTGTAGATACAGAACTTATGGCATCAATGCCAAAAGGCTTAGCTGCTGCAACAGGTTTAGATGCATTAACACATGCAGTTGAAGGGTATATTACAAAAGCACATAATTTAATGTCAGATATGTTCCATATGAAGGCCATAAAATTAATATTTGAAAATTTGAGCAAAGCGGTAAATGATAAAGATCCAGAAGCAATTGAAAAAATGGGATATGCTCAATATATAGCAGGAATGGGATTTTCAAACGTTGGACTAGGAATTGTTCACTCAATGGCTCACCAATTAGGTGCTGTATATGACACACCTCACGGAATTGCAAATGCAATGTTATTACCAACAGTTATGAGATTTAATGGAGAAAATCCAGAAACAGCTCAAAGATTTAGAGAAATTTTATGCGAAATTGGTAGACCAGATGCAGCTCACCTAAATGACCAAGATGTTATAAATACATTTGTATGGATGATTTCTGAATTATCTAAATCAGTTGGTGTAACTCAAAAAATTACTGATTATGGTGCAAAAGCAGAAGATTTTGAAATGCTTGCTGAAAAAGCTATGCAAGATCCTTGCAAACCAGGAAATCCTAGAGAGGTTTCAAAAGAAGAATTTGTTGAGTTGTTTAGAAGAGCAGCTGAATAGGATTTATAAAAAAATAGAGCTAGATATTTTTCGTATTTATCTAGCTCTATTTTTTATTTTGCTCTTGGATAAGGTTTAACTTCATTTGTTAATCCTAATAGGTAATCAATGCTTGTATCAAATAATATTGACATTTTCTTTAATGTTTCAATTGGAATATTAATTTTGCCCAGTTCGTATTTGCTATAGTTTGTTTGAGATATATTTAGAAATTCTGCAACGTCTTTTTGCTTCATTTCTCTGTCTTCTCTAATATCTTTTATTCTTAACATATTCTCACCTCAATATTATTATAAAAAAGTTATGAGATAACTATTGACATTTAGTTATAATTTAACTATAATATTTTTAAATTTATAATGACAAATGAAAAGTGAGGAAAAGTATGATGAAAAATAATGATAATGGTATTACTTTGATTGCTTTGGTAGTTACAATAATAGTTTTGATTATTTTAGCACGGGGTTAGTATTTCTATGATTAGTGGGGAAAATGGGATTTTGAGAAAAACTGTGGAAGCAAAAGAGAATACGGAAAAATCAAAAGAAGTTGAAAATATTGAATTAGCATTTATGTCTGCAAAGATTAAAAATTCTTATACAATTTCAGAAGAAATACTAGAAAATGAATTAAATGACAAACAATATGAAGTAATATTTGATGGCGATTATTACAAAATAATATCGAAAGAAACAAAAAATAAATATATCTTTGATAAATATGGAAATGAAAAAAATAATAATAGATATTACTATATTTCAGATAATGTAATATCAGATGGAAATTTAAAAATAAATGTTGGAGATAGTATAAACTATACAGCTATAGGAGACCCAAATTATAAATATGTATCAAACGAAGAAAGAAATGGATATGCAAGTCAAAGTTTTACTTTTCAGAATGATATACAATGGGTTGTATTAGGAATAAACAATGGAGGAGAGCTTTTAATAACATCAACAAAAAGTCTAAATACAACTGATGGTAAACTATTTTTTCTTAAAGGAGAAAAGGGATTTGAATATGGAACTGCAGAGTTAGATAATATATGCAAATTATATGAAAACGGTATAGGTTCAAATGGAGCAAGGAGTATAAGAATAGAAGACATAAACAAAATAACTAAATACAATCCTATGTCTACAGGCAATGGACAGAAATATGGCAAAGGAAATTTAAATGAATATGGAAATGAAGTTAGATTTTATTGGAATGGAGATTTATTTCCATATTATGAATCCGAAAATGGATTGAAAGGAGTCTTAGAACAAAAACACAATAACTTTTTTACTTATAATGATGAAAAAAATAATTTTATTAATAATGAATTAAAAATGGAAAAAATGCAATATATAGATAAAATTAAAAACAATTTTTATTCATATTATATAGACACATTAACTGATAATATGGAAGACAGTGAAAACTCGATAAAAGAAGTTGATAAAGCATATAAGCTTATAAGTGAAGCTGATTCCTATTGGATGGCATCAAAGACAATAGAAGCTAATCAAAGTGGAGTGTATTACGGCTTTAGAGAATATGCTTCTTGGATGAAAAAAATTGCGGCTGGTGGATTTTATTCTTCTTATGGTAATAATAATAATGGACAAGGATGTGGTGTAAGACCTGTAATAACAATTAATGATAATGTGAAATTGAGCGGAGATTCTATAAATGGCTGGATTTTAGAAAAATAAAAAACGATTAAAGAGAAGAAATAATTATGTTTATCAACAAAAAAGCAAGGCAAATTATAAACCTTGCTTTTATTGATTCTGAAACTTAACCTTAGCAGCATCAATTTTATTCTGTTCAGCTACATCAGTCTTATACCATCCTTTTTCAGCCATCAAATTATAAATTTTATTTTGAATATCCAAAGAAGTATTTAAAGCATCTTTAAAAGCAGTATGAACCTCAGTTGTAGTAGACTCTAATGCACCGTGAAGATACAAATCACAAACACCTTTAATAACTAACAATTCATCTTCCATCAATTCTTTATCTTCCATAACAATCTCTCCTTTATAATAAATTTAAAAACTTATTAGATAATTCAGCATGCTTATTTTCGAGTTCTTTCACATAAGAAGAAAGGTTAACATCTAATAATTTAGTTGATGTTTTATTACTATTATTCTTCATAAAATTTTCATGTGAAATAGCATCCTCAACATATAATAGCTCTTTGCTTGTCATAATAATCACCACCTAAATTAATTATGTACAAATAAAAATAAAATATACAGTACTTCAAAATGAATAATTTTATAAAAATGGTAAATAATAGAAAATAAAACACTAATTTCTGATTGGGGACGGTTCCTTTTCGCGAAAAGAACCGTCCCCAATCAGAAAAATTACAAAAGTATTGGCTCAATCTGCTCTCCATCTAGTGCTGCCTCTACAGTTTTTACAATATACTCAGGGTCAAAAACAATAGACCTAGGTTTAGTAATAGGATTATCTTGTTTAAAAGGAACAAAATAGTAATTTTTACGATTAATAAGACTACCAATGCTTACCAAATTAGCACCAAGACCATTATTTGTAGAAGGTGCAATAACTACTGGCAAATTATTTCTTAAGTGCGACTTCACAGCCATTAAGGCCGGAGTATCTATAATATCACAGGCAAGCTTAGACATAGTATTTCCGCTTGCTGGTGCAACTATCATAATATCAGTTAAATGCTTAGGACCAATGGGTTCGGCATCTTGAATGGTATGAATAATGTCTTTTTCGGAAATTTTTTTTATTTCATCAATAAATCCGTTTGCTTTACCGAATTTAGTATCAAGTTCATAACTATTATAAGACATAATTGGGATAATATTAGCCCCAGCTTTTTTTAATTCTTTCATTTTAGGAATTGTTTTACTAAAAGTACAGAATGAGCCTGTAAGTACAAATCCAATTTTTTTACCTTTAACTTCCAAAATCCATCATAGCCTCCTTTCTAAAAAATATCTTTGTATATAATATGAATTTATGACAAAATTTTTGCGTGAAATTTGTAAAATTTTGTAAGTATCTTTTGGTTGCGAAAATTTGTATATTGTGATAGAATTTGATAAACATTAAATTGGGACCAAAAAGAACCGACCCTAATGGTCCCAAATGAACAAAGAAAGGAAAAAGACAAAATGGAAGAAAAATATACTTGGAATTTAACAGATATATTCAAAACAAAAGAAGAATTCGAGAAAGAAATAGAAAAATTAAATAAAATGTTAAATGAAATAAAAACATACCAAGGGAAATTATCTAATAGTTCAGAAAACATCTATCAATGTTATAGAAATTATGAAAAGGCATTAGAATATTATGAAAAAATATATGCATATGGGATGTTAAAGTTTCATTTAGATATGGCAAATAGTGAAAACATAAAATTATTTAAAAGATGTGAGGGAATAGGAACAGAATTTGAGAAAACTACGTCTTTTATAACACCTGAAATAACAGATATTGATACAGATTTATTGCTGAAATATTTAGATGAAAATAATGAACTTAAACGATATGAAAGATTAATAAAAGAAATAATTGAAAAAAAGGCACATATTTTATCAAAAGAAGAAGAAAATTTATTAGCAAATTACTCGGAAATCTTTAATAACAGTGAAAATACCTATGATATTTTGACAAATACAGAATTCAAATTTGGAAAAATAAAAGACGAAAATGGTAAAGAGCACGAGATGACAGATAGTAATTATACTATTTTCTTAAAAAGTAAAAATGAAAATGTAAGAAAGCAAGCATTTGATTTAATGTATAAAAAATATAAGGAATTTCTAAATACAATTGGAGAACTTTATATATCAAGAGTTAAACAAGATACAATAACCGCAAAATTACGTAAATATTCTTCATCATTGGAAAAAGCAGTAGAAAATGATGACTCAAATTTAAAGGTATATAATAGCTTAATTAATGCTGTACATAACGAAATGAGTGCCAATCACGAATTTATTAAATTGAAAAAAGAGTTATTAAAAAAGGACGAGATGCATATATATGATGTATATATTAATCCAATTGAAGTTCAGGATGACGATATATCTTTTGATGATGCTAAAAATGAAGTTATAAGGGCATTGCAAGTTTTAGGGGAAGAATATATAAATAAATTAAATGAGGCATTTAATAACAGATGGATAGATGTTTATCCAAAATCTAACAAGAGAGGTGGAGCTTACAGTATGGGAGTTTATGGAGTTCATCCTTTTGTTTTGGATAATTTCGTAGGCAAGAAAAGAGATGTAAGTACTATAGCTCATGAATTAGGTCATTCTATGCATTCATATTATTCAAATAAAACACAAAATGTAATTGATGCAAATTATACTATAATGGTAGCAGAAATTGCATCTACAACAAATGAAATTTTACTTGCTAAATATCAAATAAATAATGAAACAGATAAAAATAAAAAAGCAGAAATTATATATGAATTACTTGAGATGATAAGAGCAACGTTGTTTAGACAAGCAATGTTTGCCGAGTTTGAGAAAAATGTTCACGAAAAAATAGAAAACGGAAATGTTTTATCATCAGAAGATTTATCAGAAATTTATTATAAACTAAATGAAGAATATTTTGGAAAAGATTGCATAATAGATGAACAAATTAAATATGAATGGGCAAGAATACCACATTTCTATACACCGTTTTATGTCTATAAATACGCAACAGGAATATCTGCGGCAATAATTATAGCAACAAATATATTAGCTGGAAAAGAAGGGTATGTGGAAAAATATATAGATATGCTAAAACAAGGATGCACAAAAAAAGCAGTTGAATTACTGAAAATGGTGGATGTAGACTTAGAAGATATAAACACATATAAAGGAGCAATCGATTTTTACAGAGAATTAACAAAAGAACTAAAAAAACTAATTTAATTTGTAATAGGGGATAGTATATGGAACAAGTTTTAGAAAAAGAAGAAATTGAACAAAAAAATGAAACAATAAATGAAAAGAAACATATTAAAATACTGGGAATTACTTCTTGGAGATTATTTGCTTATTTTATAATATACAGTGTAATAGGTTTTATTGTAGAAACTTTATTTGGAATAGCAAAATATGGAACACTTGAAAGCAGACAGAGCTTCCTTTACGGACCATTTTGTGCAATATATGGTATTGGAGCAATTATAATGATTTTATTTTTGCAATACTTCAAAAAAAATTACAATACTCTGTTTGTTGGTGGATGTATAGTTGGTTCTATTACCGAATATTTAGTGAGTTGGATAGGGGAAATAATTTTACATCTAAAATGGTGGGATTATTCTAAAATGCCATTTAATATAAATGGCAGAATCTGCTTATTATATTCCATCTTTTGGGGCTTTTTAGGATTATATTTAATGATATCTGTAAACCCAAAAGTAGACAGGTTAATAAATTATATAAAAAGTAAAATCTCAACAAACATATTACAAATATTTGTTGTATTGTGCACAATATTTATGTTTGTTGATTGTGTATCAACTGCATTTGCTTTGTCATTTTTCACAATTAGAACTGTAAAAGAGAAGGGAATAGAGGTGAAAAATCAGGCTTATATAGATGAAGCTTACGAGGATATTTATAGTAATGAATTACTTGTTAAAATAATTAATAAATTTTTTAATAATGAAAAAATGCTTATGACATTTCCAAGACTTACAGTTGAAGATTCTAATGGAAATATTATTAGAGTTAGTGAATTATATCCAGAATTAAGAACTTATTATTGTAAGTTTGGTGGAGAAGAAAAATAATAGGACATTTTTCTGATTGGGGACGGTTCTTTTTCGGAAAAGGAACCGTCCCCAATCAGAAAAATTACAAATCAGCCAAAGGGTTTCTTTCAACCGCATTTCTAACCTGTTCATTACTTACATGAGTATAAATCTCAGTAGTAGAAATACTTTCGTGTCCCAAAAGCTCTTGCAAGGCTCTAATATCGACACCTCCATATTGATACATAAGAGTGGCTGCAGTATGACGCAATTTATGTACAGAATATTTTGCTGAATCAATACCAGATAAACGTAATTCTTTATATATAATTTCTTGGACAGTACGTTTTCCAATTCTTTGACGTCTTTCACTTAAAAATAAAGCTTTTTCCGAATCTTTAGTGTCTTTTTTTACACCTGTTTTAGGTCTTACAGCTATGTAATCATTTATAGCTTTTATACAAGCTTTGTTTAAATATATTGTTCTTTCTTTATTACCTTTACCAATAACATTCATTTGACATTCTTCAAAATTGATATCTTTAATATTAATTCCTACAAGTTCCGATAAACGCATACCACAGTTTAAAAATAGGGTAGTAATAGCGTGGTCTCGTTCATTGTTTCTATTATCTTCATTATCAGACACTTCAAGCAATTTTTTGCTTTGCTCTAATGTTAAATACTTAGGAAGCCTCTTATCTAATTTTGGAGTTTCTAAATTTTGAGAAGGATTTATTTCTATTATATTTTTTACACACAAATAATTAAAAAATACTCGCAAACTCGATACTTTTCTTGACCTAGTTGAGGCCTTACTATTAAAATTTGTTGTTAAATATGCAAGAAAAGAATGCAAATCATCTAATTTTATCTTTTTTATTGTATCTAAAGAAACATCATCATAATCGATTTTATCTAATTCTGTTTCATTTGTTAAATGAAAATGCATTTTTATAAATTTTAAAAAAGTTGCTAAATCATAGTTATACTCTTTTACTGTATTTGGTGATTTATTTTGAATTGTTACCATATAATCTAAAAAACTATTTAAATAATCAGGATTTTTTTCTCGTGAAATCATTACTTTTTCCTCCGTTTCATTGATAAATGTATTATATATTTTGATAGTTTAAAAGTCAATTAATATTAACAAATATTTGTTTATATAAAAATAATATTTTGTATTGAAATATTTTGATTAATGTGGTAGCATAAAAACAAAATAGGAGGAACAATAAATGAAAAAGAAGAAAATAAATAAAAAACGTGTTTTGATTTTATTCTTAATAATTGCAATAATTATTGTATCAATAATAAAATTAAATAAAAAATCAAGCAAAAATGAAGATACTGAAATAGATGAACAAGCACAGACAACTGAACAAGTATCAAATGACAATAAGGCAAATGACAATCAAAATAAAGAAGATGAAAATTTTGTATTAGAACAAAAATTGCAAACAGGGAAAAAATTAAGTGAAGATGGTTTACCAGTACTTATGTACCATTTTTTCTATGATAAATCAAAAGATTCGGGAAAAGATGGAAATTGGATAGAAATATCAAATTTTGAGGAACAAATGAAATATTTAGCAGAAAATGACTTTTATTTTCCGACTTGGGAACAAGTAGAAAATTATATTGATGGAAAACAAGAATTACCTGAAAAAAGCATTGTCATAACAGTTGATGATGGAGATCCATCATTTTTCGAGCTTGCAGTACCAATTATTCAAAAATATAAAATTCCTACAACGTCTTTTGTAATAACATATTGGTATGGAAATAGGGCAAATGATAAGCAAGATTATGTAAGTTACCAATCTCATTCTTATGATATGCATAAAGCTGGAAGTAATGGCAAGGGCGTAATGCTTTCTTGGGATTATGATAAAATAAAAGATGATATTTTACTATCAAGAGATGTATTAGGTGGAGCAAATATTTTTTGCTATCCTTTTGGGCAGTATAATGATTTAGATATAAAGGTACTTAAAGAAAATGGATATAGGTTGGCTTTTACTACTAAAGGTGGTAAAGTTAAAAAAGGAAGCTCTAAGTACGAATTGCCTAGAGTTAGAATTTCGGGTAATACTGGAATTGAAGAATTTAAGAAAAAAGTAGAGTGATTTTTGGCAAAAGGACCGTATCATTTCGCGAAAAGATCGTTTCTTTTCGCGAAATGATACGGTCCCAATGGAAAAAGAAACGGTCCTAATACGAAAAATTATATAACATTCTGCACATAAATTTTATAACTGCAAGAAAGCAAAACAGATTTTAGTAAATATTTATTGCCATCTACAGAATCATTATCAGCAAAATCTTCTTTATTAAAAGCACATCTCAAGGCTTCTTCAAACAAACCGCAAAATCTATTGTATGCATGTTCAACATCAGTATGTTTTAATGCTCTATCAATTAGATTATAAATTTCGTTCATACTATAAACTTGCTTTAAAATACAAATAGCAAAAATTTTAGCGCACTGAATTTTAGAATATTTTTTCTTAATAGGCGCATCTATTAAATGATTTTTTACATAATTATTAATCATAGTTTTAGTCAAAATTTGATTTTCTTTTTTATCTTCATTTCCGCTATTACAAGGCAAAAAAGCCTCCAAAGAGGAATTTATAAATGTTACTACTTGGTCTAAATATAAATCTACATTAGGAAGTTCATTCCATCTTGGAATATGGACTTTATCTAATGAAATTGAATCTTTTTTATTATTACACATATTGTTATCCCTTCTTTCAAGGCTTATAATAGCATTTTTAGAAGCAGTAGTCAAGTAAATTGACAAAGTAGTGTAAATATGATAATCTAGTTTGGAAAACTAAATAAAAGGAGAAATAATATGAAATCAAAGGAAAAAAATAAATTTAGAGATGTTCCTATATTTAATAATATAAAGGAAGTAATATATAATTCGGTAAAATTATATAGAGATAATATTGCATTTGTTACAAAAATAAAAAAAGAAAATAAAAGTGTAGAATATATAAATCATACATATCAAAATTTTTTGGATGATATCAATTCATTTGGAACAGCTCTTTATGCATTAGGGCTAAAAGGAAAAAGAGTTGCAATTGTTGGCAGAAATAGATATGAATGGGCGGTTGCTCATATTAGTAATTTATTTGGAGGAATTGTTTCTGTTCCTATAGATAAAGAATTACAATTAAGTGAGTTAGAAGATTCTTTAATAAGAGCAAAGGTTGATGCAATTGTATTTGATGAAAAATATGAAGAAAACATAGATATAATAAAACAAAACGGAAAAACTAAAATAAAAGATTTTATATGTATGGGAAATTTGGATAATTACACAAAATTTGAAGAATTATTAAGAAATGGAAGAAATCAAGCATTAAATGGTAACAGAGAATTTATAGATAATGAAGTAAATTCTGAAGCGATGAGTATACTTTTATTCACATCCGGAACTACATCAAAATCAAAAGCTGTAATGCTTAATCAAAAAGGACTTGCGACTAATATTGCTGATATGTTGATGGTTGAAAGCTTATATCCAACAGATACAAATATTGCCTTTTTACCATTTCATCATATTTTTGGTTCAACTGGAATGTTAGTTATGTTAGCATCAGGTGTAAAAACTGTATTTCCAGATGGATTAAGATATATAAAGCAAAACTTAAAAGAATATGGAGTATCTGTTTTTGTTGGAGTACCATTACTTGTAAATAAAATGTACGAAAATATAGAAAAAGAAATTGAAAAGCAAGGTAAAACAAAATTAATAAATACAGCTACAAAAATAAGCAACTTTTTATTAAAATTTAATATTGATATAAGAAGAAAATTATTTAAACAGGTTTTAGATGGTCTAGGTGGAAAAATGAGATTAATAATATCTGGAGGTGCTCCTTTAGATAAAAATGTATCTATAAAATTTAATGAATTAGGAGTACGTTTAATTCAAGGATATGGTCTTACAGAAACTAGTCCTGTTATTTCAGCAGAAAATGACAAATACATAAGAAATGGTTCTGTAGGCTTTCCTATGAGACATTTAACAGTTGAAATTGTAAATAAAGACAAAGATGGAATAGGAGAGGTACGTGTAAAAGGTCCTAATATAATGATGGGATATTACGAAAATGAAGAAGCAACAAATAAAGTCTTAAAAGATGGATGGTTCTATACAGGTGATTTGGGTTATATTGATAATGATGGTTTTTTATTCTTAACAGGTAGAGAAAAAGATGTTATTGTTATGAAAAATGGAAAGAAAGTTTTCCCTGAAGAGCTTGAAGTTTTAGTAAATAATTTACCAGAAGTAGAAGAATGTTTTATATATGGAATGGCTCAAAAAGGTGACAAAAATGACCCTATGGTTTCAGTTAAGATTGTGTATAATAAAGATGCAATAATAAATAGAAATGAAAACGAATTATATGATATATTGTGGAATGAAGTTAAAGAAATTAATAAGACTTTACCACCATATAAATATATTAAAAATATGATTATAACAGATAAACCTTTAATTAAGACTACTACTCATAAGATTAAGAGAAAAGAAGAATTGGCTTTAATTGAGGGAAAATAAAATTAAACCAAGCAAATATTAAAAAATGATATTTGCTTGGTTCAATTTTTCTTGACTTTTAACTATCAACAATATATAATTCACATATCGAAAGGAGAGTGATAAAATGCAAGACTTAGAAGAAAGCCTAAGAATTCTATCTTCGCAAAAAAGCAAATTAAAAGATTTAGGTGATTCACTTTGACATCCCAAAACTAGAAGAAAAACTTAAAAATTTAGAAGCCGAAACAACAAACCCATCATTTTGGGAAGATAGCCAAAATTCAAATAAAGTACTATCCAAAATAAAAGGTATAAAAGGAAAATGCCAAAAATACAGAGATCTAGAAAATGAAATAAGCAATACAATAGAATTAATAGACCTGCTAAAAATGGAATATGACGAAGAATTAGCTATAGAAATGGAAAAAGACATAAAAAAAATAGGTAAAGATTTAGAAAAATTTGAAATAGAAACACTTTTATCAGGCAAATACGACAAAAACAATGCCATATTAACTTTGCATCCCGGAGCAGGGGGAACAGAAGCACAAGATTGGGCAGAAATGTTATATAGAATGTACACTAGATGGGCTACTAAATCTGGTTACAAAGTCGAAGAATTAGATTATTTAGAAGGAGATGAGGCAGGATTAAAAAGTGTGACATTTGAGGTAATAGGTGAAAATGCTTATGGATACCTAAAAGGCGAAATGGGAGTGCATAGACTAGTTAGAATATCACCATTTGATAGTGGAGGAAGGCGTCATACATCATTTGCATCACTTGAGGTTCTACCAGAAATAACAGATGATGTGGACCTATATATTAACCCAGATGATATAAAAATGGATGTATTTAGAGCCTCAGGTGCAGGAGGACAGCATATAAATAAAACATCATCAGCAGTAAGATTAACACACATTCCAACAGGAATAATAACATCATGCCAAACACAGAGGTCTCAGCTTCAAAATAGGGAATATGCTATGAAAATGTTGAAATCTAAGCTATTAGACTTAAAAGAAAGAGAACATAAAGAAACAATAGACGAATTAAAAGGGATTCAACGTGAAATAGCTTGGGGAAGCCAAATACGTTCTTATGTATTTTGTCCATATACTTTAGTAAAAGACCATAGAACAAATTATGAAGTTGGAAATGTACAAAGCGTTATGGATGGCGAATTAGATGGCTTTATAGAGAGTTATCTAAAACAAGATGTAACATAATTATTTTTTTAACATAATATATTAATAGTAAGCCATATTTAATTAAATAGGTGTGTAATAAAAAGATAAAGAAGGTGCCGATATGGACACAGTAGTATTAAAATTTGGAGGAAGTTCAGTTGCAGACAATATTAAATTAAATGTTGTTGCAGAAAAAATCAAAAGTTTTTATGAGGAAAACAAAAAAGTTGTAGTTGTAGTTTCCGCACAAGGAAAAACAACAGATGGTTTAATTAAGGAAGCGATGAGTTTATCAAGCGTTCCTAACGAAAGGGAATTAGATGTATTATTAAGTACAGGAGAGCAAATCTCAATGGCAAAAGTAGCTATTTTACTAAATAGACTTGGAATGCCAGCAATTTCACTTACAGGTTGGCAAGCAGGAATTTATACTAATAATACAAACCAAGATGCAATTATAGAAGACATAGATACATCAAGAATTGAAAAAGAGTTAGAACAAGGAAAAATTGTTATAGTTGCAGGATTCCAAGGAATAAACCCTAATATGGATATTACAACTTTAGGTAGAGGAGGTTCGGATACAACCGCTGTAGCTCTAGCTGCAAAACTTAAAGCATCAAAATGCTATATTTTTTCAGATGTTGATGGAGTATATACTGCAGACCCTAGACAAACAAAGGTTGCAAGAAAAATTAATACCCTATCTTATACAGAAATGTTAGACATAGCAGATGAAGGAGCAAAAGTTCTTCATAATAGATGTGTTGAAGTTGGAGAAAAATTTAATGTACCAATAATTGCAAAATCAACATTTAATAACAATGAAGGCACAATAATAAACAACAAAATTGAAGGCGGATATGTTAAAAATATTGTAAAAAATGATAACATACAATATGTTCATATTACAGCCGATGAATATTCTTTAGAAAGGTTTAATACAATTTATAATTCTTTTATTGAAGAAGAACTAAATGTTAAAAATTTGGTTAATAGTAGTGAAAACACTCTAGACATTTCATTTACAATACCTAAAGCTAAATTTAATAAACTTGCCAATCTATTGGAAAATAAGTTTCCAGAACTTGAAAGTAGCTATTTAGATATTACAAGAATTTCTATTATTGGAAATGGAATTATGAGCAATAATATTGTTTTAAATAAGACTATGGATGTTATAAAAAACAATAAACTTGATATAATTAGTATGGAAATAAATGAAACTAAAATTGCTATAATGTTTAAAAAAATTATAGCAAATGAAGTTTTAGAAGAATTGCATAAAACTTTAATATAATGTAAAGAGCCTTAAAAGGGCTCTTTTTGGTTCTAAAAAACCAATTTTTGAATATAATTATTTATAGTTAGGAGGAATAAAAATGATTGTTGAAGAGAGAAAAAATGTTAATAGTTTGAATAATATAATTCAAAATTTAGTTTTAGAAAATAGAAATAAACTTAGTATATCTGGAGTCAAAGATGTGCTTAGTTTTGATGATCAAGTAGTTATAATGGAAACTGAACTTGGACTCTTAACTATAAAAGGAGAAAATTTAAAAATAAATAAACTTAGTATAGACACACAAGAAGTAATTGTAGAAGGCGAAATAAACAATTTAGGATATAGTGACCACTCAAAAAAAGAACAAGATGGTGGGCTTTTTAGTAAAATCTTTAAATAAAACAAGGAGATAGATTTGAATTGGCTATAAATCAGGCATATTTATTCTTAATATTTACTTTAAATGGAATTTTTATTGGTATTTTATTTGATTTTTTTAGAATCTTAAGGAAATCCTTTAAAACAATAAATTTAATAACAAATGTAGAAGATATCATATTTTGGATATTAACAGGGTTAAGCATAATATACTGTATGTATAACTTCTCAGATGGAAGTTTAAGGCTTTTTATGTTCTTAGGTTTAGGAATAGGTTTAACCATATATATTTTAACACTTAGTAATTTTATAATTAAAACAGTTGTAAAAGTTATATCTATAATAAAGAAATTTATAATTACAATAATAAGCATCATTATATTTCCATTTAAAGCTATTTTTAAATTAATAAGAAAAATCCTATTTAGACCAATATATGTATTTTTTATAAAAATACAAAATAATATGACAAAAAAATTAAAAAACATATATTATAATATAAATAAATCGAAAAAAATTCAAAAAACTTAGGCAAATAGAGGGATTTTGTCTTTAAATGGAGAATAATAAAGTTAGAAGAAAAAAATAGGAAAGATGGTACATATGAAAAATAAAACAACATTATTAAAAAAAATAATATTTATAGCAATTTTAATATATGCTATAATAACATTTATTAATCAACAAAAAATATTAAATACATATAGTGAACAAGAAAAAAGTTTAAATACACAAATAGCAGAGGCAAGTGAATATCAAAATAAACTAAATGAAGAAAAGGACAATGTAAATTCACCTGAATATATAGAAGCAATAGCAAGAGAAAAGTTAGATATGTATTTACCAAATGAAAGAGTTTATGTAGATCAAGAAAATTAAAATCCTTGAAAACTTTAAAAAATCAAGGATTTTTTTGATTTTGCTTCACAAACCCCAAAAAATGTGATATAATATGAAAATAAAATTTTTTTCTATAAAATAATCCCAAAAATTAGAATCAAAAAATTTATAAAAAGGAGACCAAAATATGCCAGATTTAGAAAGTTTAACATTATTAGAATTAAAAAAATTAGCAAAAGAAAATAATATAAGAAATATATCAAAATTAAAAAAAGAAGAACTTATAGAAGTTTTAAAAAGTATTCAAAGTAACAAATTTGAGGAAGTTGACGAAGAATTAGAAGAAGATGAAGAAGACGAAATAGAAGAAAAAGAAGAACCACGTCGCAGATATGATGCTTCAGATGACGAAGTAGAAAAATTAGAAGAAGCAAATGCGGTTGCATATCAAGTAAATAATGAAGAAGACGAAATAATTGAAGGTATATTAGAAGTATTACCTGATGGATATGGATTTTTAAGAGGAGACAATTACTTATCAAGCCCAAAAGACGTATATATTTCGCCTGTTCAAATAAGAAGATTTAGACTAACAACAGGAGATTTAGTAAAAGGAATTTCAAGATGTAAAGAAGGAGAAAAATTCCCATCTTTAATATTTGTTGGTGAAGTAAATGGAGAACACCCAGAAAAAGCAGCAAGAAGAATAAGATTTGAAGATTTAACACCAATATATCCAGATGAAAGACTAAAATTAGAAACAATACCTACAAATTATGCAACAAGAATGATAGATATAATTTCACCAATAGGAAAAGGACAAAGAGGATTAATAGTTGCTCAACCTAAAGCAGGAAAAACAACATTATTAAAAGAAATAGCAAACAGCATAACAACAAATAATCCAGAATGTGAACTTATAATGTTACTTATAGATGAAAGACCAGAAGAAGTTACAGATATGAAACGTTCTATAAAAGGTCAAGTTATATATTCAACATTTGACGAATTACCAGAACATCATGCAAAAGTTGCAGAAATGGTAATAGAAAGAGCAAAAAGACTTGTAGAACAAGGAAGAGATGTTGTAATATTATTAGATAGTATAACAAGACTTGCAAGAGCATACAACCTAGTTGTACCAGCATCTGGAAGAACATTATCAGGAGGTATTGACCCTGCATCATTACATAAACCAAAGAAATTCTTTGGAGCTGCTCGTAACATAGAAAATGGTGGAAGCTTAACAATCCTTGCAACTGCCTTAACAGAAACTGGAAGTAGAATGGATGATGTTATATTCGAAGAGTTTAAAGGAACAGGTAATATGGAAGTATTACTTGATAGAAGTTTGGCAGAAAGAAGAATATTCCCAGCAATTGATATTAATAGATCTAACACAAGACGTGAAGATTTATTACTTACTCCAAAAGAGTTAAAAGTTGCAGAATTAATTAGAAAAGCAATAAGTAATATGTCAGCAGCAGAAAGTACAGAACAAGTTTTAAAAGTTATAAAATCAACTAAAAATAATGAAGAATTTTTAGAAAAAACAGAATTTTCATTAGATAGATATAAAGATTAAAAAATAAAAAGCAACTATTTTATCAATATAGTTGCTTTTTTGTCGATTAAACACTAATAAACTTGAATTAGCTACATTATTATTATATAATTATATAAGAAAACAGTTAATAATAACACATCAGGAAAGGAGGACATTTTATGACACGGAGAATAAGTAGTATCTGTTATAAAATGTTTGTATGTCTTTCATTAATGCTAGGTATTTTTTTTAATTTAAATCAAACAACTTCTAGAAAAGCATTACTATCATATTACACATTACAGAGTAATATCATTTGCTTAATTGCTTTTTTGATTTTTTTAGTATTTGAAATAATAAAAAAACAATACAAAAATGATATGTACTATTTACTAAAAGGAGCTTTGGTAGTTGCAATTGCAATAACAGCAATAATATACCACATTGCCTTGGCTCCAGGAGGGTTTGAAATGGATCGTTTGATTAAAAGTATAAATAATAAAGTTTTGGCTAATTTTTTGGTGCATACATTTTCACCAATTTTAGTTATACTTGATTACGTTATTTTTGATGAAAAGGGGCATTTAAAGTTTTTTTATCCATTTATATGGTTAATACAGCCACTAAACTATGTAGTTTATGTGTATACGTATAGTAGTTTGGGAGGAACATTTTACGGCATTGGTGGTTCAAAGCAATTTGCGTATTTTTTCTTAGACTATACAAAATTAGGCTATACTGGCGTAGTAAAATGGTTAATTGCTATTGGGGTAGCGATTTTTGTTATTGCTGAAATATTAGTTTTTGTCGATAAAAGTTTGGCAAAATTAAAAAAAATGTGTTAATGAAATGTCTAGAGCTCAATTTTACATAAAATTGAGCTTGTTTTATTAGATAAAATTATAATATTGAATTTAAATAGCAATTTCAAGAAGATTAAGAAGAAAAGTTTTCCAAAAAAAAAATATTGAATAAAAAATAGGGGAACATATAAAATACAACTAAATAATTCGATATATAACATTGCACAAAATCAAAGTTTTGTGCAATAAGAGATAGGAGCAAAATAATAGAACCCCTTTTAGAGTCCTACCTACAAGTTCTTGTAACTACTAGCC